>VMHT01004538.1_pt1 | contig 13857 bp, 3 predicted proteins | sample 4693611 | NCBI WGS metagenome assembly VMHT01 (sample SAMN12280063, study PRJNA550983) | marine metagenome | isolation source: seawater sampled from same location over 5 years 0.02-0.2 micron viral filtrate | place: USA: collected off the coast of southern California halfway between the port... ... | reverse complement strand
CGGAAAAGCAAAAGGTGAAAGTTATTATTCTGGAGTTTTAGATAATTCGGCACATGGTAAACCAGATGAATTTTTACAAGGCATTAAGGATGCAAAAAAAGGTGGCACAGGAAAAACTACTAGAGTTGATGCTACTATTAACGGAGACAATACAGCTAATCCTACAGTTGGAGCATCTGAAAAAAGAGTTACAGAACATGCAGTAAGTGCAGGTCAAGTAACGTCAGGCGGAAAGCGTGTAAATTCTTATCCTTCTACACCTTCCGATTTACCCGAAGCAAGCGATGTTTACAAATATGAATTAATAGATCCACAAGATGATCGATATGATTTTAGACTAGGTAAGAAAATACGTGATGTATGTCACCTTGGAGAAAAATCCACAAAAGATATGCCTGATTATGCACCACCAGGAGTTCAATCTGGTGTGGCAGATGATAGTAATAATCCTGAAGTACAAAGTTCTACTAATCCTACAGTACACGGATATGATGAAATTCCTAAAGTTATTTCTGATGCAGAAAAACTTGTTAATGCAAAACAAGTAAAAGACCAACTAAGTAAAGTAGGAATAACTGATACAGCATCAGTTGCGAATATAGTCGGTATGTGCGAAAACGTTTCGGGCTTAACAACAAATTATGTAAAATCTTATGCGACAACATCTAATAGTGCATTAAGAAATAGATTTGGACCAGTTATATCTAACTTTTCTGATGCACAGCTAACTGATTTAAAATCTTCACCTACTAGATTTTTTGATCAAGTACTAAAAGATGATGGCGGCAGTGCATTTTCACCAGCAGGACTTTTAGGAATATCAGGAAAAAAAGTATTCCAATCTGTGGCATCATCTACAGGATTAGATATTTTAAACAATCCAGCTATCTTAAATCAAGCTATACCTGCAGCACAGAGCGCTGCATCTTTTTTTGTAGGTAAAGTAGGTAAAGTAGATCTAACAAGTGCTAGAAATGTATTTGTACAAGCAACCGGAGTTGATCCGTTCATAGAAACAGACCCAGGTAAACGATATGAATATATGAATCAGTTTAGAGATGTAGAAAATAAATCAAATGTATGGAAAGGCGTGTTTGCAGCAGGGCCAACATATGACGAAATACCCACTATAATAAATCAGACTGATAGCTTAACTGGCATAACTGATAAACCATTACCAGAAACATTTACTTCTGGTACAAGTAACAAGAATAATAGTGCAGCACGACAAGAAAAAGAATTAACAAACACAACCGATAGGCAAGAGTTATTAGATATTGTAAATAGTTCATATAATGTAAGAGACGGTAGTGTGTTTGATCAAAATAATGTAAGAGTCGGCGAAGCACCAGATGAAACTAAAATTAAAACCCGCGGCGGTGAAGTAGAATATGATCACCCGAGTAAAAGATTTGCTAATGACGGAACAGGTCGAGTTGAGGATGTAATTGAAAAACTTACAGCACCTAACAGATTTTTTAGAAATCAAGCATCGGCTGTAAGACAACTTGAAAGATATAAACTTGACATTACTCAATTTGCATTTCAAGAAACCGATGGCGGCAGAGTACAAATATCAAGAATTCGATAATTAAGGACAAACTTTAATGAGTTATACAAGAACAACAGTACAAGAAGGACCCATTAGCAATAGTGGTCCGTATGAAGCAATTATTGTAAATCATTTAGATCCGTATATGCAAGGTACATTAGAAGTTGAACTTATTAGACGTACTAGTTCGAGTAATCTTCCTGAAAGAAGTGGACAACTAATGATTGTCAAATATCTGTCTCCGTTTTATGGAGTTACACCAGCATCAGGATTAAAAGAAAATGACGATTTTCAAAGCACACAAAAAAGTTATGGATTTTGGGCAGTACCGCCTGATGTAGGATCTCGTGTTTTAGTTATATTTGCAGAAGGCATCTCAGCATACGGATATTGGATAGGATGTATTCAAGATAATAATATGAATATGATGGTTCCAGGCGCAACAGCATCTACCTTGTTACATACTGAAGAAACTCCTGAAGATTTAAAAGACAAAAAATTACCTGTAGGTGAATATAATAAAAAATTAGAAGATGGCGCAGCAGCAGATCCTCAGTTTTTTAAGAAACCTTATAATAAAGATTTTTCTGAAGTACTACAAGTACAAGGTTTAATAGACGACGAAACAAGAGGCACAACTACTAGTAGTGCTAGACGAGAAGCACCGTCGATGGTGTTTGGTATGAGTACACCTGGACCACTTGATAAACGTAAAGATCATCCTAAAGCAAAATACGGTTATGATATAGACGGAATAGATATTCCATATAACAGACTGGGTGGTAGTAGTTTTGTAATGGATGACGGCGATCAGAATTTAATTAGAGCAACCCACGCTGAAGATGGTCCTCCTATATATGTAAACAAACGTATTAGCGAAGAAGGCGGCGACGAAACCATTCCGCAAAATGAAATGATTAGATTTAGGACTAGAACAGGGCATCAGATAATGATGCATAACAGTGAAGATTTAATCTATATTGCAAACTCAAGAGGCACTGCATGGATTGAAATGTCGTCGGATGGTAAAATAGATATACATGCCCAAGATAGTATAAGTGTTATGAGTGATACTGATATTAACTTTACAGCAGAACGTGATTTTAATGTAGAAGCTGGCCGTAATATAAACATGAAAGCCTCAGCACGTTGGAGCGATGGAAAACATTTTGAACAAGAAAAGCAAAGTGGCAGAGTACAACTTGAAAGTGCATATAATACAAGTTTGTTAGTAGGCGCAGAACACACTATAACAGTTGGCGGCAGCAGTCATTTATCTGCAGGCGATAGTATATTTTCAAATGCTGCAAAAAATACACATTTGTCCAGCGGGTCACACATGTACCACGAAGCAATTGACGGTGCATTGCATACAAAAGCAGCACAGTCGATATATAGAACTGCCGGGTCAAATATCTATGATGATATCACAGGAAATTACCTATTAACAGTTGACGGCACTATTAACAATCGAGCCGGAATAAGTATCTTAACAAATGCAGTTGAAAATATAAACACTACTGCCGGTATAGATATGTTTAACAAAACTGCAACAGGATCAATACACAATACCGCAGAAACAAGTATGTTTAATAAAACCGTAACTGGTGAAATGCATAATATTGCAGAAACTGATATTTTTAATCATAGTAAAACTGCAAATATTAATAGTCTTGCAGAAGTGTCTATTTTTAATCAAGCAAAAACAGCTGATATAAATTCTAAAGCAGAAGGAAGTATTTTCTTAGAAAGCACTAGAAATATAGAATCAACATCAGGTCTTGGTACACATATTACAAGTGGCGCCGAAACACATATTCAAGCAGGTGCTAATTTTGTTTCTACCGGCGCTGAAATTCATTTTAACGGACCAGCTGCATCAACAGCAGCAGCGGCAACAGACGCTACTGAGGGTGTAGATGCATTACTACCGGCTAATGCTGCAAAAGCAATCGAAGCCGGAAGTCCGCAGATGCCAGCAAAAGTAAAACCATTACCTGAAATAACGTTACCTTATGTACTACCGGGAGTAACACAACCTATACCATATAATTCAATTGTACCAAGAGCGCCTCAGCACGAACCTTGGCCACATCATGAGAATATGAATCCTTTAGGGTTTAAGCGTGATCAGACAGATAGAGAAGCTCCGGGAATGTTAGCATCAGCCGATAGATTTATATCTCCAGATACTTTCTTAAGAAATTCATCAGTAGCTGAAGCAAGTGTACGAGTAACAGGCTCTGGCGGAGATTTAACTGCACATAGCATTCCTAATGAAGAAGGACATACTGGCCCAGTATGGGTAAATGGCGAAGGTGATGGCATTAGAGTCGGTGATAACGGAGTTATGGACGAAGCTATGGCAAAAGCTCGAGGGTATAAGCCTTATGTTCCTCCAAAAATAGAAGGCTTTGAAACAACTAACAATGTAATTTATGTTTCTGAGATTAAGGGAAAAATTAGAAACGACCCTTGTGAACCAAAACTTATCCAATTGCTAGATAAAACTGCAATAGCTTGTAAAGTAAAGGTCATAATTTATAGCGCCGGACAAATGCCCTATGCAGAATGGCAAAGATCACCAGGTGCAAGAGCTGCTGGCAATGTAAGACTGATTGGAAGTGAAAAAGTTGCTACTGGATCTCTCCGACACGACTATGGAAGTGCAGCTGATATACATTTAGTGCATATCGACGATACACCTGAAGCTAACAATTATATATCCATACATAGTCCGATATTTTTAAAATTTATTGAAGAATTTTTTGCAAATGGCGGCAGAGGAATAGGCGCTAGTCGAAATTATATGGGGAATTCATCTGCTCACGTTGACATTGTTGGTTCTGATCGCGGCGCCGGGAATATATGGGAGTCAACATCAGCAGTTAAATCGGCATATCTTAGAGGGGTAAAAAGACGTACCTCGCCGATCCGTAGTGCGTATTATCACATATACAGCAAATAGGTAAATATTATTATGAGTACATTAGAAAAAAATCTTTACAAAAGAGTAAAAGTCTCTACAAATAGAGGATCGCAAGCTGTAACTAGGGGCAGCGCATATAGAGGATTTTCTAGTATTAATGAAAATGTTGAAGGTTATGCATTATACGATTTTGATCTTATTAAACAAGATATTATAAATCATTTTCATATTCGAAAAGGTGAAAAATTAAGCGATCCAAATTTTGGAACAATTATTTGGGATATGCTTTACGAACCGTTTACAACCGAAAACAAAGAGGCTATAATTGCTGATGTAGCCGAAATTATAAACTATGATGATAGGGTAACCGCAGATCAGGTATTTGTTGATACAACTGACGATGGTATAGAAGTAAGTGCATTATTAACGTTTTTGCCTTATAATATATCAGAACAAATGTTATTTAAATTTGATAAACAAATGCTTGAATAATTAAATGCAACTATAATTATTCCTGATAAATATCATATAACATGAAGGAATAATCTATGTCATCAACCGATAGACAATCTCGAGTAATTGCTACTGAAGATTGGAAGAAAATTTATCAATCTTTTAGTAACGCTGATTTCCAAAGCTACGACTTTGACAATCTACGCAGAACAATGATTAACTATTTGCGTCAAAATTATCCAGAGGATTTTAATGACTATATTGAAAGTTCAGAATATCTTGCGCTAATTGATTTGATTGCATTTTTAGGACAAAACTTATCCTTCAGAATTGACCTAAATGCTAGAGAAAATTTCTTAGAGACAGCAGAACGCAGAGAAAGCGTATTAAGACTTGCAAAACTTATTTCGTATAATCCTAAAAGGAATAAAGCTGCATCAGGCTTACTAAAATTTGAAACAGTGTCTACAACAGAAAATCTTATCGATAGCACAGGTAAAAATTTACGTGGATCTACTATTTTATGGAACGATAGAGCAAACCCAAATTACTTTGAGCAATTTGTTAAGATTATCAATGCTGCGCTACCTAACGCAGAAGGAGTAGGATCTCCTACAATAACAGCAAATATCGAAGGCGTTGTAACAGAGCAGTATAGATTTAATGCTCTGAATACTGACATTCCGGTATTTGGATTTAGTAAGCCAGTAGAAGGAGTTAATACACGCTTTGAAATAGTTAGTACAGGGATTGAAAACGAAACTATTGTAGAAGAAGCACCACTACCTGGTAATAATCCTGCATTTGTTTATAGAGACGATAGCCAAGGCGCCGGAAGTTCTAACACAGGGTTCTTTATGCACTTTAAACAAGGACAACTTGAAAATGCATCTTTTAGCACTGGCAATCCGGTACCTAACCAAATTGTAGGAATAGATGACACTAATATTAACAATTCAGATATATGGTTATATTCAGTTGACTCAAATAATTTTGAATCTGCGTTATGGAAAAAATTAGAATCAGTTGAAGGAAACAATATTATCTATAATAGTTTGTTTAAAGATACCAAGGATGTTTATGCAGTTTCAACAAGATCAGACGATAGAATTAATCTAGTGTTTAGCGATGGTGTATTTGGTAATTTACCAACTGGTAATTTTAGAACATATTACAGAACTAGTGATAACAGAAATATGGTTATTAATCCTAGTAGTCTGCAATCTATTACAATACAAATTCCGTACATTAGCAAAAATAATGCACAAGAAACATTGACAATCGGTCTTAGTTTAAAAAATACAGTATCAAACGGCCGTCCTAGCGAAACTAGTGAAGATATAAAACAAAATGCCCCAGCAAGTTATTACACACAAAACAGATTAGTAACAGCTGAAGATTATAATATTGGACCTTTAGGAATTGATCAAGATATTATAAAAACAAAAACAGTGAATAGAATTTCAAGTGGAATAAGTAGATACTTTGACTTAACAGATCCAACTGGAAAATATTCAACTACAAGTTTGTTTGCATCTGATGGAGTTTTGTATAGACAAGAATATTTAGAAAACTTTAACTTTTCATTTACAACACAGTCGGATATTGAAGGTATCATTTACAGTCAAGTTGAACGCAGAATTGCAAGTACTAGTGTGCAAAATTACTACAATGAAAACTTTGACAAAGTAAACACTACTGACCTTAATGCAGTATGGAGACAAACTACTTCTAAGACTAACAGATCAACAGGATATTTTGAACAAATTCTAGACTTAGCAGAAATCTTTACAAGTGCTAACGGAAATCAAGCAGCATCTAGTGTTTATAGTGTAGGTACATACACAACTAATGCACTAAAAAATATTAAAACTGGAGCAATGTGTAAATTTACAGCTCCAGAAGGATATCATTTTATGAAAAATGGTAAACTAATGTTAGGCACAGCAGATCACGAAGGAAGCAGTGATTATGTGTGGACTACTGTAAAATCAATTGATGCAGATGGCACAGTTGTTGATGATGACGGCTTTGGGCCTATTGTGTTTAATGATGTAATTCCAAATGGCGCAATTCTAAATCAAATTTTACCAAAATATTCAACTGCTATTGTAGACGATGTAAAAAAACAAATTATTGACAGAGCGTTTGCTTATAAAGATTTTGCATTAAGATTTGATCAGACATCAAGTGAGTGGAAACTTATTACTAGTGATAATCTAAATACATATGCACCGTTTAGTTTACAACGTCAAGGAGACATTTCTAGATCTAATCAAGATAATAGTTGGGTATTTTATTTCCAAACTGACGGACAAACATTTAATGTAAGTTATAGAAATTTAAGATACGTATTTGAAAGCGATTCAGAGGTAAGATTTTTCTTTGATAGTGCTGATAAAGTATATGACACAAAAACAGGTAAAATTGCACAAGACAAAATTACTATTTTAAACATCAACACAAAACCAAATAGTCTTGGTGCTTTTAATAAAGATTTTGACTGGAGTATTTCTGATGCATACAAAGACTCAGAAGGATACAACGATACTCGTCGTGTACAGTTAGCTTTTTATGACAGCGACGATGACGGAATTTCAGATAATCCTGAACTGTTTAAAGAAATCGTTGACGAAACCGGATTTATATTCCAAAAGAAGTATAGTTCAGTAGACGGCGTACAAGATTATAAGTATTTTGATAATTCGGATGGTATTGTTAAAGTAAGACAAAACGATGCACTTGATCCAATTAACGTAAATGCCGAAGTTGACGGACAAGTATTTTATATAGTAGACTTTGATTTATTTAAAGTCCTTAATAAAGCACAAAATAATATGACAATTACAGACGAGTATAGAGCATTTATTGGCAGAGCTGGATTAAAATTTCATTATGTGCATGTTGCAGATTCTAATTATAGAATTGATCCAGCAAGTAGTAATATTTTAGATACATATGTTCTTACAAAAGATTATGACACACAGGTTAGAAAATATGTAAACGGCGGAATTACATCTTTGCCTTTACCACCTAGTTCTGATGAATTATTTAGAAACTATGGTGCTAGTATAAACCAAATAAAAAGTATAAGCGACGAAGTAGTATTTCACCCAGTAACATATAAAATGTTATTTGGTGAAAAGGCTGATTCAAGATTACAAGTAAAATTTAAAGTTGTTAAAAACAAAGGTGTTGCAGTTAATAATAATCAATTAAAGTCTACAATCGTACAACTAATAAATCAATTCTTTGCAATTGAAAATTGGGACTTTGGTGATACATTTTACTTCCAAGAATTAAGTTCTTATATTATGAATAATTTATCACCTGATTTATCTAGTATAGTTGTTGTACCTAAACAAGCTAATCAAGTATTTGGTAGTTTGTTTGAAATAAAATCAGAATCAAATGAAATATTTTTAAATGCAGCAACAGTAAATGATATTGAAATAATTGATGAGCATACAGCAACTAATTTACAAGCATCAGGACTAGTTGTTACAAGTATATCGAGTACAATGCAAGGTGTACAAACTAGAAGTACAAATGCACCAACTACTTTACCAAGTAGTAGCGCAACAACTACAGTTGTACAAAACACTGGCGCAGCAATAGTCACAGGTGCAAATGATGCAACTTCAGTAACATATAATCCAATAGGAAATAATGTTGCAAATAATAATGACGAAGGAAGTAACTACTAATGGCAAATACACAGGGCGAATTCGGGTTACCAACTCCTGATGACGATAAAAGACAGAGTGCAAGATTCCTTCCTAGATTTTTTAGATCAGAAGCAAATTTAAAGTTTTTACAAGCAACAATTGACCAACTAATACAGCCAGGTGTAGCAGAAAAATTAAGCGGATATGTAGGCAGAAAAACAGCCAAAGGTTTTAGAAGCACAGATACATATATTCCAGAAATAAGTACACAGCGCCAGTCTTATCAATTAGAACCAGGTGTTGTTATCAAAGATAATGTCGACAATGTTAAGTTCTTTAAAGACTACAATGATTTTATCAACCAACTTAAATTTTTTAATGTAGACACAAGTGACCATAGTGTAATTAATGAACAAGAATCATATCCTTGGAACCCAAATATTGATTGGGACAAATTCGTTAATTTTAGAGAGTACTATTGGTTACCGAACGGTCCGTTAAGTGTTCCTGTTGAAGGACAAAGTGAAGAAGTAACTAGTACATACACAATCACAGCTGAAGATCAAGTTGGAAATTATGCGTATGTATTCAGTAATAGACTAGCACGTAATCCAAGTGTAAAATTATTTAGAGGACAAAAGTATAGATTTGAAATAGATTGTCCACATCACCCAATTGCTATTGCAATTACAAGATCGTTTACTCCGGGCAATGCAGTAATTGTTGCAACACAAGAAGGCATACGTAATGATGGCCTATTTGATGCTGAACTTTTTGGCGCAGAATTTGATGCAGGCGATTTTATTATACTTCCTGAAGAAGGCGGCGTAACATTTGAAGATTCAGATAACGTAAGCACACTTTATCCTGATGGAATAAAGAAGCTAGGTGATGCAGGCGAGGAAATAGCCAACATCTATATGACAAAAGGTGCAATTGAATTTACTGTTCCGTATAATGCACCAAATAAATTATATTACATAAATTCTAATGACATCGACATGAGCGGAGAATTTAGAATTTATGATATTGAAGAAAATACATATCTAAATGTACGTGATGAAATTGTAGGTGCAAAAACTTATTCAAGTGCTAACGGTGTTAAGTTTACTAACGGATTAAAAGTATTTTTTAGAGGACAAACTACTCCTGAATATTTTGCTGAAGGCAATTATTATGTTGATGGTGTTGGCACAAGCATACAACTAATCGCAGAAGACGATTTAATACTACCACAGGCATATACTGCAACAGAAGTAATTGAATACGATACTGATAAATTTGACAGATTACCATATTCAACTGCAACAGGTTATCCAGCATTAAAAGATTATGTAACAATTAATCGAGCAAGTGCTGACGGCAATGCTTGGGCACGTTCTAATAGATGGTTCCATAAATCGGTAATTGAACAAAGTGCAATTTTTAATAATTTTACTAATGACGTAGATGAAACTACAAAAGCTTCTAGACCAATTATTGAATTTGAGCCTGGCTTACATTTATATCACTATGGCACAGAGTTTAAGAAAGACATTGATTTAATTGATACATTTACAACAGACGTATTTTCAACTATTGAAGGCAGCAAAGGCTATAATATTGACGGAGTAGATCTAGTCGAAGGCATGCGTGTTTTATTTACTGCTGATACTGATATTAGAGTAACAGGAAAAATTTACGAAGTTAAGTTTGTGAGAATAGTTAATGATAATTTAATTAGTTTAATAGAAACAAACGACACTTTGCCATTAGAAAATGAAAATGTACTTGTTAAGCAAGGTACAAAAAATAAGGGCAAGGTATACTTCTATAGAGACGGTTGGAAAGAAGCACAAGAAAAAACAAAAATAAATCAACCACCGATGTTTGCTTTATATTCACCTTCAGGTGATGCATTTAGTGATATGGAAATTTATAACAGTTCTACTTTTACTGGAACAAAATTATTTTCTTATAAACAGGGTACTGGAACTGTTGATAGTGAACTAGGATTTCCGTTATCTTATAGAAACATTGACAATACTGGTGATATACTTTTTGACTTTAATTTAGAATCTGATTCATTTACTTACCAGTTAGACGAAACAACAAACAGTATATTTACAAAAACAGGATTTCTTAAAAAATACATATCTAGAGAAAAATTTAAATATGCAAACGGTTGGAGTAGTATACCATATGTATCTAAGCAACCAGTAGTTAGAGAATATCAAGCATCAATTAATCAACAAACTAGTTTTGAAATTGACGTTTATGATAATGCTACAAATATTACTGACTTAAATGTCAAAGTGTTTGTTAATAATATTATACAGAATAAAAATTTATATACACTTATAAAAAATAATAATAGACTGATAGTTGAATTTTCTAATAATGTAGAAGTGGGCGATTTAGTTGTTATAAAAACACAATCGTCAACTGCTAAAAACGAAAATGGATATTACGAGTTTCCGATTAATTTAGAAAAAAATCCGTTAAATGCTGACGTATCTACATTTACTTTAGGCGAAGTTAATGACCACGTAAAAACTATGATAGACGATCTTAATGATTTTGACGGCGTTTATCCAGGATATAGTAACTTAAAAGATTTAGGCGATTTAGATCGCTTTGGCAAACGTTTTGTAAAACATTCAGGTCCGCTTAATTTACCAATGTATCTTACATTAGATAAAAAATACAATATTATTAAATCTATAGAATATTCTATGAGAGAATATAATAAGTTTAAACGAAACTTTTTACAAACTTCAGAAACATTAGGATTTGATGGTGAAGTAAAACAGCATGTTGATGCAATTATCAAAGAGCTGAACAAAGATAAAACTAAAACACAGCCTTTCTATTTCTCAGATATGATCGGATACAAAGGACATATAAGAAATGAATATGTTATATTTGATGATGCAAATACTTATTATCCGTTAAGCACAAACTTTAATTTAAAAACACTTAATACTAACTCGGTATTAGTTTATTTTAACGGCGAACAATTAATTCATAATAAGGATTATATCTTTACAGATGAAAGTTTTTTACAACTTTTAATTGCACAACAAATTAATGATGTAGTAGAAGTTTACGAATATAATAATACAGATGGTTCGTATGTACCACCCACACCAACAAAACTAGGCTTATACCCTAGTTATGAACCACAGATTGTTCGTGATGATGAATGGTTATCAAATCAAAATCAAATAAACACAGCAGATGCTTACCAGCTTTATGGTCAAAACACTTCTAGTAAAAAAGTAGGATGGTTCTATCCTTTATATATTGATCGTTCTGCGGCAAAACTTGCTGATAGCAATGGCGAAGTAACGCAAGTCGAAATAAACGGTAGTAGCCGCATTTATTTTGCACCAAAATCGTCTTATGTATGTTCTAAAAGTGCAAGTTTGTCTATACCGGTATATCCAGTTGGTAAGGCAATAATTATTGGACACGACGGCAGCAGAATTTCAGCATATGAAGATTACAGAGACAATTTACTTTTAGAATTAGAAAAAAGAATTTTTAATAATATTAAATCAAATTATAATGCAAATATTTTTAATAAAGATGATTTTGTAAGCGGTAAATTTAGAAAAGGAATTACTAAGTCTAAATTAGATCGAATTTTACTCAAAGACTTTATCACATGGAATACTAATATTGGCGTAGATTATACTTCTAATAAATTTTATTTTAGCCAAGACCAATTTACATTTAATTACAGTAAGTCAACTAGTTCTATTGATAGTGCATTTTTGCCAGGATATTGGAGAGGCGTATTTTTAGAATTATATGATACTGATCGTCCTCATACACATCCTTGGGAAATGCTTGGATTAACAATTAAGCCAAAGTGGTGGGAAGACACATATGGTAAAGCACCGTATACAAGTAACAATAATATACTTTGGAAAGATTTAGAAGAAGGCAGAATCAAAGATCCTAATTTATTAATACAAGTTAATGAAAAATATGCACGTCCAGGATTAACTAGTATTATTCCTGTAGATTCTCAAGGACACTTATTATCTCCTATCAGTTGCGGATATGCAAAAAACACAGTTCTTAGAGATACTAACAGCGCATTTAAATTTGGCGATAATGCACCAGTAGAAGCAGCATGGAGAAATAGTAGTGAATATCCGTTTAGTTTAGTAAAAGCTATGCTACTAAATCAACCTGCTAAATTCTTAGCATTAGGATTTGATGTATCGAGAACAACAAAAAATCTTGCAAATCAAATAGTTTATTCTAACACGGGCAGACATGTTGAACTAGAAAATTTAATATTTCCTAATACATACGAAGACACGACTAAAGTATTAACTAGCGGAGTTGTAAACTTTATACATGCTCTAATAGGAAGTAATGTATTAAAAACTTATGACGAATTTCAAACTGATATACGATCAATAGAAAATAAAGTTGCATTTAGATTAGCAGGATATACAGACAAGACAAAATTAAACATTGTGTTAGATAGTAAAAATCCAGCTGCGCAAAATACTGCTAATATTTTTGTACCAGATGAAAATATTACCGTATATACAAATACAAGTTCGCCTGTTGACAGTATTGTATACAGCGGAGTAAAAATTGAAAAGTCAGCAACTGGTTATATAGTAAGTGGTTACAATGATGACGAGCCATCCTTTAAATATTATGCACCTGTAACAACAAATAGAGATGCAAATATCGTTATTGGTGGTACACTTGAAACTTCAGTAGATTGGTCACCTGCACAATTTTATGTAAAAGGACAAATCATTGTAAATGATTCTAACTTATATCGTGCTACAAGTGATTTTACTAGTGGAAATACATTTACAAACGATAATATTACAAAGATTCCTGAAATTCCAACAGTAGGCGGAACTAGGGGAACAATTAAAAAAGAATTTAACTATAATATTGTTTTAGAAGTAAACTATGGTACTGTTTTAAAAACGTTACAGGACGTTGTAGATCTATTAATAGGATATGGAAGATATTTAGAAGTTAACGGATTTGAATTTAACTATGTTGACGAACAAAGCGAAACAATTACTAACTGGACAAATGCAGCAAAGGAATTTTTAGCTTGGTCTGCACAAGGATGGGCAAACGGTACATCAATTGCATTAAGTCCAGCAGCATTTCAAGTTGAATTTAAAAGAGACTTTACAGTTGTTGATGATATATATGATAACTTTTATAGATATAGTTTACTTGACGAAAATGCACAGCCGTTGAACAGAAAGTTTAGTAGTATT
>VMHT01182337.1_pt1 | contig 13859 bp, 14 predicted proteins | sample 4693611 | NCBI WGS metagenome assembly VMHT01 (sample SAMN12280063, study PRJNA550983) | marine metagenome | isolation source: seawater sampled from same location over 5 years 0.02-0.2 micron viral filtrate | place: USA: collected off the coast of southern California halfway between the port... ... | reverse complement strand
TTGGAGAAACAGAAGCCAAAAATTTATTTGAGATAGAAAAAAAAGTTATAGATAAAGATATTGACGAGAAAGAACAAACCTATATTAAGAGATTAGTTAAAAAATATATTACATCCAAAGGCGAGAAAGCAGCACCTAAAGCACAAGCGAAGAAAAAACCACCGCCAAAGCCTAAAGCACCACCAAAGCCTAAAGCGCCGCCAAAGCCTAAAGTACCGCCTAAGGGTAAAGCACCAACTTTTAAAAAAAATCCTGATGTGAATCCATTATTCCAAAAAGATAAAACCACACAAGAATTAATTCTTAAAGCATTACCTCTGGATGAATCATACAACAAGGAAGACCAAGGCGATTTATATGAAAGTTTATTTGATAAATATATTGAAATATTAAAAGGTGAAACAACTTTAAAAGAAATAGAACAAGACAGCGAACCAGTACTTAAAGAAGGAAAGCCTGTATTTGATGCACCTGAATTTATGTTATTTTCCTACATGGTTAAAAATAACCTTTTCACAGATATAGATAATCAGATTGAGGAAGCCAAAAAGGAATTAAGAGAAAAGGAAAGACAAGAAGAAGAATTTGAAGAAGAAAGGCAAAGGATAGAAGAGGAAAGACAAGCGGCAATTGAGAAATTAAAAAATAAAAAATCTATTGATTCATAATTTTTGAAAATATAGAATTTTAATTAATTTATATGATTATCTTTTTATTTTATACTTTTATTTTTAGATTTTCAAAAAAAATAAATAACTAATATATATGAGTCTAAGTTGTCCTTTATGCCGTGAAGAATGGCTTCTTATAAATAAACTGTGTCCAACGTGTGATAAGGTACGCCATATAATGACACTATATAGCCCTAAAGTTGTTGTGGAAACATTAGAGAAAATATTCTTAATAAAACAATTACAAGAAGACGAAGAAGAGAAAGAAAAATATATAAAAGAGAATGGTAAATGGATTTTAAAAAAACCTGAAGAAGATAATGAAATTATAGACTAATCATATTTAAGAAATATAAATAAGCAATTCTTGGTTTTGCTCCAATGGTTGCATCATCACTTCTTAATTGGACGCTGAATTTCTGATTTCTTAAATCAACCATTTCTTCAAAGTTAAGCCCAATAAGGTGCCCTTGATTACTTGCTAATTTATCACTATTGGCTTGATTGTGTCCGCCATCTTTTAAGGCTTCTAATCCCATCATAACCATATCGTTTTTATCCTCAATTGTATAACTTACATAATCGCTAGTGCTATTATTAAAAAGATATTGAACTGAATTTAAATTCGGCATCTTTTCTAATGCGACTGAATTAGATCCAAATTCATTATCGCTTTCTTGTTTAAGAAAGTTAATAACAACCCCAGAAGCAGAAGCCGCAGGAACTCTAACAGAGATATTAGCTAATTGTGAGTTAATAACATTCTTAACAGATACAGCAGAATTCATAAGCATTGCTCCCTGTTTGCCATCATCAGGAACTGAAATAAATCTTATGACAGGATTGAATAGAGTATAAGAGCAACCATTCGCGGCGGTACAATCTCCACCGTATAAAACAGAAAGATTGCGCGCGAGATTGCAACTAATTCTTATGGCTCCATTTTTCTCAAAAGAATAATCGTCGCCCGTCATAGAATTAAAAACAATTTTAGGCATTACAGCAAAATTGGCGGAAACTTGATTAACAACATCACCAGCACCCGATTTTTTATATCTGTTCTGCTGTCCCTGTAATTGATAGGCGGCGGCTTCCTCACAACTCTGAAGCCCCTCGGCCTGTGATTTTAATGTGAAAACATCATTAATATCAGTTGAAGCACAATTTACAGTTGCAACATATCTATTATATGAAGTTAAATTTTCTAAAATCTGCCCTTTTCCTTCTGAAGTCCATGATTCAAATAGAGAATGAAAACCCGCGATATTATCAATTTTCACTTTATCACCCATTGCTAAATTAGTATTGTTTTTTTTAACTATTATATCGCTACTGAATACTATAGAGTTCTTAAGTAGTTTTCTATTGGGTGCTACAAGTTCAAAGTCAATTGTGTTATGTTCAATAAATCCAGAAGAAGAAGCATTTGAAGGCGTGGCCTCGTGATACTGTAAAGACATTATATTTATATATATATGTCAATATTTTATTTATAGATAGAAGTATTAATTATTTTGTGGAAATGTTATTAAATGCTATATATAACTATTATAATAATATAGAATAATACCAGTTTTATACTCATTTAAGACATAAATTTTAAAATTTGTTCTCTTAAGTAGTATAAAAGCACTATAATGCTATAATAATGCTATAATAAGATAATACTAATATATAGAATAGTAATAGATTTATAGTTTTTTTGAAAATAATAAAATAAAAGTTATAAATATAAATTAATTCTATAATATAAATTAAATATATAGATTTTCAAAATTATTATGTCTGGTTATATTTCTAAATCAAAAGGAGATAATTGGGGGACACCTAAAAATATTATGGATAATTATGAAGACTATTTTGACCCATGCCCATATAACTATAAAGAAGATGGGCTTATTATAGATTGGAAAGAATATAACTTTGTTAATCCTCCTTTTAGTAAATTAAAAGAATTTTCTAAAAAAATAAATGAAGAAGCCAAGAAGAATAAAAAGATTGTATTATTAATACCCGCAAGAACAGATACAAAATATTTTCATAATTATTTATTACCTCTTAACCCAAAAATAGAATTTATAAAAGGAAGATTAAAATATATTGATTTAGATAATACATCTAAAAAAGCATTGGCTGCACCTTTTCCAAGTTTATTATTACATATTAATTTTTAATAATTATTCATTACTCCCTTTAATAAGAATGGCAAGTTCCGCAAGTCCTGAAGTTTCTATTGATGAAAAATCATTTCCGATTATTCTCGCTTGTAAGTTTCTTATACTTATTTCAAATTTGTTATTTATATCTATGAAGTTATAGTTATTTGGTTCATATTGAATTTGTCCGTTTTGGTTTGTTGATAAATCGCTTACAGGTACAGGGGCTAAAATATTTTTTCTACCATTTGCTAAACTATGATAAGATTTTAATTGAAGATTCAACATTTCTATTAAATAAGTATTAGTTCCGAGATTCAACGAAAAATTATTATTAGCGGTAAAGACTGCGCCAAAGGTTGCATCATTTAAAGGATTTAATATTACAGCGTTAAAACCTAAATAATTTGCTAAGTCTAATGATGCTAGATCTACATTATAAATAGAAGGTGCGGTGTTTCCTGTGGGTCTTGGTGTGGCTCCTAATCCAACTGTCTCATCTTCCTGAAGGAATGCAGGGGGAGCATTTCCGCCTAAATCATGAGGGTCAAGAGAACAACGGCAAAGCCCTATTCTTGTTGTGGCTCCATCTCCAAAGGGCGCAATAATTCCGAAATATCCAGTTTTACTGCTTGCCGCATCTATTGGAAAAGTTTGAAGAACTGTTTCGGCTGTTCCTCCACTTGTTCTGACTATTAATTTAATTGTGTTTTGTTCAATAGCTATATCTAATATATCGCAATCACTGGGACTGACATTATCAGATTTAAAAGGTGCAACAGCGGCATTAACATAAGCAGCCCCTTTTATTTTTGATTGATAAACAGAGGCGTTTAAATGGTCTCTATTTGTCATAATCGCAAAGTCAAGAAGATTTTCGTTTAAATTGGCTGTTGGGTTTTGTAATAAATCCCTATTAGCATCCGTATTTTCTAATAGTCCAATTACAACGCCCGCGGGGGTTGCTGTATTGGCATTAACGAATTTATCAAGCCTACACCGCAAGACCCCGCAACCCTTTATAAAAGAAGTACTAGTTGCTACAAAATTTGTATGCACAGTATTTGCAGCAGTATTGGCGCAAATTGTCCCACCATTCGCGGCAAAAGTATTTAATCCCGTTTGAAATTTAAGCCCTTGGTCTGCGGTTGTATCATTCATATTTAAAGATTTAACTTTTCCAAAATGATAATCTACTTTTAAATTTTTTCTTATACTAATATTTAGTTGTGTGTTAAATTCTGCTCGTGCTGCAAGTTGTAATTCTGCATGAGTTTTATAAATTATCTCATCAAAAAAATCATCTATATTTCCTGCGGTTATTGTTCTTTCTGTTAGGTCTATTGGGTGAGTTCCTCCAAATCCTGCGGCGTTTTGTACCTGACATTGAAAAGTAATTGTATTATTTGAAGTATCCATTAATAGAGATTCTAAAGGTCTATTTACGCTTACAGACTGAAGGGCAATTTTACTATTAGGCTCAATAAGTATATCCTCATTAAATAAACCTTCAAAAAATCCTGCTTTGCCGTTTGGCGTTTCGGGGTCTGTATTTAAGATAATTAATTTCATAATATAATAATTAGTTATATTTTTATTTTATTTTTATTTTTAATGCTTTTGGGCGATATAATAAATTTCGTTTATCGTGGTTGTTTGTAAATCATTATTATAAACCCTTATATATCTCGGGGGTTCGTCTGTTCTAGCATTACCCACAGCGAAAGTACTGCCCGATGCGTTGTCGCTTACATTAACAACAGAAAAGGCAGAACCTAAATAAATCCAGTTTGTTCCGTCTGCCGATATTTGTAAATGTAATCTAGATCCTACAGCAACGTTTGCCCCAGATAAACTAAAATAATATTTAACTGTTTTATATCCATGGTTTGCGCCTAAATCTATTGTCAAATTAGAGGAAGATGAATTTCCGCTTAATGCTTCATTAGTAAAGCGTGCAGAAAAAAGCCCCGCATCTGTTATGACTTTATTATTCAAGGCGCTTAAAGTTGTTTCGGAAGCATCGCCGCCCCCACCGCTTACGACATCAACTTGAAGATGCCCAGCACTATCACATAATAAAAATGCGCCTGAGGTTTCATCGCTTATAGTTTGTCTAGCTCTTAACATTGTGGCGATTGATTGGGTATGGCTTCCATGTTCTCCATTTAAAGTATTGGCTGGAAATATGGGTAAATTATCCGCCGCAAAAACTGCGACATTTCCGCTATTATCGCTTTTTACTTGAACATTTGCCCCAGCATCATTTTTAGCCATTATTTTTACCTGTTGGCTTCCGTCTGTTTGATTTGAAATTATCGTTGCTTGATTTGCTGCTGTGGCATCTGAAGCACCGCTTACAATATCAACTTGTAATTCAGAACCCGAAACACAATTATTTAATCCTGTTGTATTGGTTGCAATACTTGCCAAAGAGCCATTGCCCGTAGTTTGTAAAGCGGCGGTGGCATCTCCTGTACCTGATAGAATATCAACTTGAAGATGCCCCGCAGCATCTGTTAAAATACCTTTTGGATTTCCTGCCGCGTCTTCACCTTTTATAAGCATTGAATCACCTGAAAAAGTCGCGCTTATTTCAAGTTGTCCATTAGCATCACATTTTAAAGGAGTTTTAACCCCTGAAGGATTATTTGCGCTTATGCTTATACTGCTGGTATTGTCTTTTATATCTTTTAAAAGTGCTGATTGATTCCCTAATTGGTCTGTCTGAACTTTAAAAACACTTTTAGAAAGTTGGCTTGCCTTGAGACTCATAATATATATAAACTATACATTTATATTATTTTTGTTATTTTTGAATTTTATTTATCTAAGTAAATAAGATTTCTAATTTATAAAATAAAAAATACATTTTCAAAAAAAATTAAGCATACTGTACATTATAACTATTTCCACTATAATTAATATTCTTTAATACTTCAGCATAAATATGACAATCAACCGCCAATTGAGACCGCTTCTCAATTGCTGAAGCATCTGCGAAACTATCCCTTTTATAAGTAAAGGCTAATTGATTAACGCGACTATCAATTTGGAAGCCTAAATAATCCTGCTGTCCTACTCTTGGATTAGTTCCTGCTGTGGCGTTAAAGTCTTGAGTTGCTGCGGGTGCGCCGTCTAAGTTTGTAGTTTGAACTTCGCTAAATCCTGCGCCTACGTTTTGCTTATTAGAAAAAGGTAATACATTAACATCGCCCCAAGTTAAGGCAGTAATCATAGCCCGATCACTATCTCTTTTTAATCCATCACCCGCGAAAACATTCGCGCCGTTATGTCTAACCTGTATAGCCTTATTAGGCATATTTAATGAAGCATAATTTCCATATCCTAAACTACCACCAGCAGCAAGAAAGCCTGCCGCCCTATCTGCATAAGCATCCATCATAACAACGCGCGAGACAAATTTATTGTCAAAACCATTTACAATGGCATTTACAGTCTGAGGAACTGCAACCCCATCAGCAGCACCCGCAGCAGCATTAGCACCTACTCTAAATTGGTCGTGTTCTATTTCGTACCAAATAACAGAATTTAAAGTTTTCCTCATGGAAGCAACGGTTTTAGGGTCAATAACTTCGTCGGCAATTAATACTGGTGATAAAGTATCTTTAAGACTTCCTTGCGTTGCTGTTGCCAACATTCTTACGTCTTTTTCATATTCAACTACAACTCTTAAATTTTCGTGAATGGTTGTATCTAAATAAGGAATTTTTGACAGTAAAGGAAAAACATATTCAAGCGGTAAGTGCGCGGCGTGAATTTCATCGGCGTCAGCTACTGATGTTTTGCCTGTTTTATCTCCCATTTTTAAAATTGCTTTTGGGTGTTCTACTTGCTGATTATCGTTTAAAACATAACCCACAGACGCTTTGCTTAAAGGGGCTTTTACGCATAAATTATTCTGGTTATTATCGGTGATATTTTTCCAAGATAAATATCGGTTCGCGTGTCTAAGGGTTGATAATTCAACATTACCGTCCATTAATCTAATATTTTTAACTACACCATAAAAACCAACTAATTCGGCGGTGGTGTGTTCTACATTCATAGTGAAGCCTAAATTCGCAATTCTTAAATTAGGCATGTAGGCTGTATTAGAATCAAGTCTAAATTCGCAGGTATTGCCTGAAATATCAACCCGTGGGTCAAAATATGACGCTTTCAAAGTTGTGGAATATGCTGACATTATTTTTTATAATATTTATGTATATTTTATTTTTTTTCAATTCATTATTTTATTCTGAATTATTAATTAAGAAAAATACACTGATTTATAATTTTTAATTCCCCCTTTTACTGTTGGCGCACTCCATAATATATAAAAAGATAAAGCGGCACTCCCTAGCCCTTTTGGATTATTAGCCGTTAATAAATATCTTTTATGCCTCTTTCTATATCTATCTTTTACAGCATTTCTTTTTTCTGCATTTGGTTCGTAATATTCGCTTTTTGGATTATTCATAAGGGTAAAATCCCTATATCTAATATCGCCAAAATTTATTTTTTTCTCTTTTCCATCCACTTCAAATATCGCTGAAAACTTTTTATTTTTCGCCTTTGCTTTCTCTATCTTCAATAGCTTCATTATTAATATAGTTAGATTTTTCTAAAATACTCTCAAACTGAGAATTTAAATAAAGATCTTTATAATCATTACTATAATTTATGCAGAGGAAGTCAAATTTCGTCTTAACATTCTGACGAAAAATATTTAAAAAATCCTTTTTAGTTCTTAAATAATTGTGGTCTTTTTCTACTGCTTCTAACTGTGCTAAATTTGAATTAAATATAAATACTATAGAAGCATTAAGTCTTATAGATGGGGTAGTTTGTAAATATGATTGTTGAAGGAATAACACAGAAACCAAAAATTTCCTAGAATTACAGAATACCTTATTCAAGGCGTTATATTTATTCTGGCTTGAGAATTTACCAGAAAAACCCATATCATCTATAATAATTAATTTAAAATCAGGTTGTACCCCTTCCGCAATACTTTCTTTATAATCTTCAATCATGCCTTCATATACTTCAAGAAGTAATTCATCGCTATAATCATTATGTAAATTATAATCAGGTATATCTTTTGTTTCCACAATTACTTTTAATTTATCATCGGCCATAATATCAGGCGCGAATATATGAATATCATCCCCCTCAAAAAATTTATCATATCCAAACTTTTTATTTAAAATTATATTTGTTAATAAATTGCTTTTTCCGTGTCCTGACCTAGCAACCAATAAACCACGAAAGGGAATATCCATAAGGGTTGCCATTGGTTGCGTGAAACTATCACTTTTATCTTTTACTTTTAGAACCTTAAGAGACTTAACCATATTAATTATATATATATATTTTATTATGAATATTGAAGAGTTGCAAAATAGAAATATACAAAACGAACAAGATTATATTGCAGGTATGAACCAATTAAAAGAAGAATATGAAAAATTTAATCGTAAAGAATTAATGCTTAAAAATGAGATTATAGAATTAAAAAAAGATTTAATCACCTTATACGGAGGCATAAGGATTTTAGATATGTTAATTACTTTTGACAGAAATGAAGAGTCTTATACTTCTGAAATGATAGAAAATTTAAGGGGTTTGGCATCTTCTATGATGGATGGAATATTTTAAATTTTCGCGTAATCTTCTTGCATTCCTTCAGAGTGAAGCATTTCTTCTGCTAATTTCTTATTATGTTTAACCGCTTCTAAATCCACATTTTCACTTATAAATATATGCCTTAGTAAATTCAAAGTTATATTTTTTCCAGTTCCCTTAAAAGTTTTAGTTATTAGTTTTCCTAAGCCGTTTGCTGTTAAATTTCCTCCTCTACTATTTAATAAAAAAGAGTTTGTTTTATTGTGCTTTAACCACATATTAATTATAGTGTTTAGTTTTGGTGGAATATCTATTTCTTGAGTACCGTATTTATTTTTTGTTTTAAATTCTTGGATTATAAATTTCTTTTTATTTCTTCCAATATTCAATAGATAATTTTTATCCTCTTCAATATCCTTTCTTTTTTTTATTATTTCCATAGGTGCATAATCTAGCCTAATCGGCGCTTTTAAAGTATATAAAGCACTTATTAAATATTCCTGAAGCATATTTAAATTTTTATTATTTAATGTCTCTTTATCTTTAATCTCAAATTCTTTTATTTTTTTTTCGTATTGTTTCCTTATTAAATTTAAGTCTTTCATGGTTGTCCAGTTCATTTCCTGCTTCTCTGTCTTTTTATTCTGTTTTATAAAGTTTGAATATTTTTCATTTTTCTTGTCTAAAACCTCCTTATAAAATTCAATGAGTTTTTCTTTATTTTTTTGTGTCTGTAATGCTACTAAAATAGCTGTTAAATAGTTTTTTTGTGTTGGAAGTGCTAAAAGTTCTATTTTCTCTATAATGTGTTTTTTATCATCTAGGAAATTTAGATCCTCAATTTCTTCATTGTGATTTAATTTTTTTAAGGAAATCAGATAAGATTTTAAAGAGTTTTCTTTTATTTTTCTTTGGTCTAATATTAATGTTCGTAAATCCATATTTATTATATATTTAATATTTTTTTTTAAGATATTTTTTCAATATTCTATTTTTTAGTTTTTTTTTCGTCGTCCCTGTATTTTAATAATATAATATATTTTAAAAATGATTGGTAGAAAAAAAACAATAAAGGAAGAATACCTTGAACTAGTGATTTTATATTTTATGTTTCGTAATGCCTTTAATTTTAATTATCAAAGGTACAGTTTTTTTAGAAATCTAATCAGATATATAACTAAATTAGATAGTCAAAATAGCATAAGAAATTTATTTTCCTCAATGCTAGAAGATGATATATTTGAAAAGAAACTCATAGCAAATAAAATTTATTATCGCTTTAACCCCTATAAAAAGAAGGATATTATACCAGAAAAAATAGTTATACATTGGGATTAATTTTTATATTAAATAGAATTTTTGAAAATTTAAATATATTATTAGAATATATATTTCTTTATGATTAAAAAAGTTAAAAATCCAGATTTTCAAAAATCTAAAATATATAAGATTACATGCAATGAGACAGGATTATTATATATTGGCGCTACTACTCTTCCTTTGTCTTATAGACTACACCACCATATAAGCCCCTATAATCCCTGCGCATCAAAGAGAATGACTAACCCCGAGATAGAACTATTATTTAATTTTCCTTGTACGTGTAAAGAAAAATTAAATGAGAAAGAAGCAGAAGTAATTAAAGCGCATAAATTATTATTAAAGGAAAGGTGCATTAATGTTAAAATGCCAGGGCGAACAATGCAGCAATATTTAATTGAGAATGCTGACGAAATAAGAGAGAAAAGAAGAAATTATTATGCCGAAAATTCAGAAGCCTTTAAACAAAGGGCTAGAGATTTCTATGTTAATAAAAGAGCGTACCCTATGAAAATAAAAAGATTACAAAATCAAATCTCAAAGGAAATATTAAAGGAAAATCCAAGAGAAAATTGGCTTTTAAAGTGGAATAAAAGATTAATAGCCCTTCGTAATGGGGAAAACGATAAAGAAATCACCTTAACTTCCTCATAATCTTTAATAATTGCTTCTGCGATAAGCCAGCATTGGCTTTGGGCTTTGCTTTTTCTTTTGGCTTTGCTGCTTCGCTTGCGGCTTTTGGCTTTTCTTCGGCTTTTGGCTTTTCTTCTGCTTTTGGCTTTTCTTTTTTGGGGGCTTCTTTGGCTTTTGCTGTTTCGCTTGCATTAGATACTTTATCAACAGATTTATTTTTTTCTGCAAGTTGTGCTTTTAGTTTATTTATTTCATCTTGTAATTCATCATGTTTTTTATTTTTAGCTCTTTTCTTGTCTATATGTTCCGCAATTCTTTTTTCTTCTTCTGTTAATTTTTCTAATTTAGCCATTTTTTTTAGTTGTGCTTTTCTTCTTCTTGTTTCTAGTCCTTTCGCCCTACCTTTGGCTAAGTTTGCTAAATTCTGCGCCCTTTGTTTTTCTGTCATTTGTCTTTTTGGTTTTCCAGTTTTCTTAGAAATAGCGGGTGCTTTTGCTGCTTCGCTTGGGGGTTCTTCCTTAGCGGCTTCGGGTGTATCTGCCGAAGGTACTCCCTTTGGGAGCGCTGTGCCTTCGGTACTTTCAATAGATAATTTAAGGCTTTCATCGCTATTTTCGTCATCTGCATCACTATCAAAACCAAGGGCTTTATCTAGTCTTTTTAAATCTGCTGCTTCTTGTTCAAATATCTCATCATTATTAGACATATTTATTATATATATATATTCACATATTATTTTTTTTGATTTTTTTAGGAATGTTTTATGAAATTAATTATTCACAAAAAATTATTTTTTGCTTTTATGACACTTATATTTATGCTGTTTTATATTGCTTAATTGCTGTTTATATCTGATATATGAGCATTTTTGGATATTTGCGCGAAATCCCCTTTGTCCCCCAAAATCCCCTTTTTGCCCCTTTTTTCTAAACTATCTCTTTTTTTTTTTTTTGGAGAAAGTTTAAGAAAATAGTATAAAAAGGGGATTTGGGGGATTATGGGGATTTTATGGAGAGTTATTGGAAATGTTATAAAATGCTCGTTTGATTTAACATTTAAAGATATAGAAAATATATAACAATATATAAAAATGAATATTACAGAGTATTTTAATAAAAATAAAATCCTATGGTTTCCTTTAGAATTAGACACACAAGGAGGAAACAAAAAGCCAATGTATAATAAAGATTATAATGCACAGCCGAAAAGTAATGATTTTATAAATTTAAGTGAAAGTGAAATAACCAATCGGCAACAGTACAAAAGCAAATATAAATTCGGTGCGTGTGATTTATCAAAAGTAAAACATATAGATATTGATTTTAAAAAAGAAGGAGAATATACACCAGAAGAAATATCATTTGTTGAAGATGCTAAGGGAAAGTTTCCTTATTTCCTTTCATCTAAAAAAAAACAACCACATTTTTTATTTGTTGGAGATTGTCAGGACAAAGCAAGACATCAGACAATATATAAAGACATAGAGATATTAAATAAAGGTTGGAGTTTTTTTAAATTAAATAGTACTATAATAAATAAAGATATAACTATTCCAAATTTTAATATTTTTGAAAATCTAGTTTTAAATAATAAATCTAATAATAATAAATCTAATAATAATAATAAATCTAATAATTTCAAAAATAATAACAAGATAGACTTAGGATATAGTAGCGAAGAAGAATCAACAGGTTTAATACATCTAATGGCGAAAAAGAAGGAACTATTAAATTTAATAGATAATAGCGGCGACGGCTTACACTATGACGAATATATTAGAATAATATGGAGTCTAAAAAATGATGATGCGAAAAATTATAAAATTGCTTTAGCATGGAGTGAAAAAAGCAACAAGCATAATTTAGCAGAATTTAATAAAGTTTGGAAAGACGGAAAAGACAAGGGGCTTAGCCTCGGAACAATTCATTATAATGCTAGAATGCATAACCCAGAATTATATAATGAAAAGTTTAACAATGAAACAATTGAGGGAACTGAGGAGGCACTAAGCGAATTATTTATGAAATTAGAAGGCGAAAATATAGTTTGTAGTAATTCAAGCGTTTATATTTATTCAAATGGATTTTGGCGTGAAGATAATAAAAATTTAATGAAGTTAAAAAAACTCGTTAGATATACCTTAAATAAATTATTGTGTGATAAATTGATTTTATCCTTATCAAAAAATAACGGTGAAAAACATAAAGAATTAAATAAGACACATCAAAAAATTCAAATGAAAAAAACCATTGATAATGTAAGTGCTTTTATTGTTCAAGATTGCTTTGCCAAAGAATCTAATATTCAATTTGATATTAATAAAGAACAGCTATATAATATTAATTTTAAAAATGGGATTTATGATTTGAAGAAAATGAAATTCAGAAAAAGGAATAAATACGACTATATAACAAAATATTTAGATTGGGATTATCATTTTGAAGCGGATAAGCAAAGCCTCGCAGAAGTAAAAGATTTTTTTAGAAGATTACAAGGAGACAAACAACAAAGGGATTTTTCCATTTGTTGGTTGGCTTCTTGTTTAGATGGTAATCTTGATAAAAGTAAATTTAAAATGAATATTGGATATACTGCAGAAAATGGAAAATCAACAGAATTTTTAATTCATTCTTCGGTATTTCCAATATACTCAACTAAATTAAGCAGTTGTTTTTTTTCAAAAGATAATAATAAAAAACATAAGGAACTTTTACCACTTATGAAAAATCCAATCCGATTTTGCTATATTGAGGAATTAAGACAAAATAAACTTGATGAGGATTTTTTAAAGGAATTCAGCGACGGAAAATTGACTTGCGAAATATTATATTCCACAAGCATGACTTCTAATATACAGGCGACTTTATCCACCTGCGCCAATAAAGATTTTAATATAGATCTAGATTGTGGAGTTAGTAGAAGAGGAATAATTCAATTTTATAAAAGCGAGTTTAAAGAGAAATATAAACACGATGATTATGAAAATAATAAATTTATGAAGAAACAAGGATATTTTAGACAGTTTGAAGAATGCGAAAAAATGAAGAATGCTTATTTCCATTATCTTCTTGAGTATTACAATAAATTTAAAATACCTTCTATTAATGAAAAACTATTTACAAGTATAAGCGAGGAATACGACACTATAGGGCAAGCCTTAAGTGATAATTTCACATTAACCGAAGACGGAGAAGATATAATATTTAAAGAAGAATTATATCAAGTTATTAAAAATAGCATAAATATAAAACATTTTACTTGGCGAATGTGTTTAACAGAAATAAAAAACAGGGGGATTAAGTACGATAAAGAAAAAAGGAGAAAGGGGCGTAAAGGTTTTTTCATTGGAATAAAACTAAATGAAACTATTGAAACAGATGATGAAGAATAAAATATAATATAAATTATATGGATCCTACACAATATAACCAACTATTAGCAGGGCTGC
>VMHT01017789.1_pt1 | contig 13859 bp, 20 predicted proteins | sample 4693611 | NCBI WGS metagenome assembly VMHT01 (sample SAMN12280063, study PRJNA550983) | marine metagenome | isolation source: seawater sampled from same location over 5 years 0.02-0.2 micron viral filtrate | place: USA: collected off the coast of southern California halfway between the port... ... | reverse complement strand
GGGATAAGGAAGACAGGGAGAAGGCACAAGACTAATGGATAATTTTTTATTAAAATTCTTTGGATCTATAGACAAACTCACAGACAAAATATTTGGCATTCATTATTGTGGTTGTGGACACAGAGCACACTGTGGCAAAAAATGCACAGACTGTAGATGTGAACATTGTAATTGCATTGTGGACAAAAAGAAATTAAAAAAAAAGTTTGACAGGCAATTAGCAAAATTAAAAAAAAAGGATCCGTTCATTTATAAATGATTAGAAAACTTTACAGATTACCAGAAGAGACAGCAAGACACAGACAGTTCAAACAACTGTGTCTGGACTACTTTACACACTATGAGAAATTGATGAAGCATCCAAGCAAGACCAATGCCACTAGAGCAAGAAAGGCCTGCATACTTTTAAAAAAGGTTGCACACCACAGAGGCATTGAACTACTTGAATTGTATGCTCCTTCAAGAAACGAGGGAAGACCCGAGAAGTTCCCAACCAAACACAGGATCAAGGAGGATCAAAATGGACAAGAAAAAGAAGAAGAACAAGAACACAGGATCTAAGTCAGCTAAATCTGGAAGAAGAAAACCAAGTGGAAGACGTAGGTAAAGACATTGAGAAGTGGATTGGACAGGTTGTTGCTAAAAAGCATAAGGCGAGTGGAGCGACAATCTGTCCGTTTGCAAAAAAAACTCTTGAAGATAGAAAGATACAGATCACAATGGCAAAGAAAGATGTGCTATCTCAGATTGATCATTGTTGTGGGCTTTTTAATATTTTCCATATGGACATTGTCATCCTTTATTTGGAACAATCGATAACAGAAAAAAAATTATCCAATCTGTGCCACAAGGCACACAAACAAAATCCTAAATTTGCCATAATGTATGACCATCCAGATAATGATGGACTACATAAAGGTGTGTCATTCAGTTATGGCAAACTGCCATTAATAATGATACAGGATTTGGAAAAATTGAAACAAGCACAAAAAATATTAAAGCAGTCTGGATACTACCAAAAGTGGGACATAGACTCGTTTGAACAATTTTACCAATAAATAAACACATAGTGGTATATCCTGCCACGCATAACAAAAGGAGGATCACGATGGATCAAAATACATCGCAAGACATTCAACCGGCAACTGCAACGGCTGAAACAGTCTCTAACACAGAGCAGGCACAAGCGGATAATCAACCCGCGAAAGTTTATACTCAAGTAGAACTTGATGCAATAGCGGCAGAAACTAGAAGAAAGACTGAAGCCAGGTATGCAAAAAAGTTTGAAGGTATAGATGTTGAGAAATACCAGTCTCTGATGCAGAAGGAAGAAGAGCAAAAAATTTCCCAAGCAAAAGAGAAGTCAGAGTTCGAGAAACTGTTGAAAGACAATGCGGAGAAATTCCAAAACAAAATCAGCGGTTTAACTTCAGAACTGACAAAGATCAAAGTTGACGGTGCTTTGATCAATGCGGCATCAACCAACAGGGCAATTAACCCTGAACAGGTTGCTACATTGGTGCGAAATAACGTCAAGATGACTGAGTCAGGAGAAGTTGAAGTTGTTGATCCAAAAACGGGTCAACCTAGATACACTGAGGCTGGTGATCCAATGAACATAGATGGGTTGGTTGCAGAATTCCTACAAACTAATCCACACTTTGTTTCAGCGGGACAACCAGGCGGTGGTTCTAAGTCGAACACAGGCACACAAGGTGTTTCACCAGTTGATGTTAAGAGTCTGGATATGAATAATCCAGAACACAGAAAAAAATATGCTGAGTGGCGTAAGTCACAAGGTAATTTTTAATTAACAACTAACAAAGGAGATTAGCAAAATGGCTAATACAACTACAGGCACATTGCAACATCTGATCGCACCTATCGTCCAAGAGGCGATGTTCGTGGCATCAGAAACTTCAATTATGCCAGGACTTGTGAAAAATTTCACAGTTCCAGCAAACGCAGGAAAGGTTCTACAAGTTCCTTTATACGCGGCACAATCAATCGCAACAGATGTTGGCGAAAACTCTGAAATATCTTTAGCGGCTATTTCAACAGGCGTAGCAAACATCGAATTAACAGAAGCAGGTATCGGAACATTAGTGACTGATATGGCCAAAAACCATTCAGTATCAAATGTTATCGCAGACCTAGGTAAGTTATTTGGTGAAGCGATTGCAAAAAGACACGACAGAGCATTAACTGGAAAATTCAGTTCTTTCTCAACATCAATCAACGCGACAACAGACACTCAAAGTGAACTAACAGTAGCGGTCTTACAAAAAGCATATGCAACTTTAAAAGCAAATGCAGTTCCTGGCCCATACTACGGTGTGTTCACTCCTCAGGCTTTGTTCGCATTGAAGTCGAGCTTAACTAACACTTTCGCAAACCCAACAAACTCACTTCCTATGACTAGTCAGGCAATGTCTGAAGGTTATGTTGGTAGAATTGCTGGCATTGACGTTTTCGAAAGTTCAAATGTTGTTGAAGATTCAGCAACTAGCGCCGTTTGTGGTGTTTTCGCAAGAGACGCCCTAGGGTTAGCAGTTGCACAGAATATCTCAATTGAAACTCAAAGAGACGCTTCATTAAGAGCAGAAGAAGTTGTTGCATCTACAAGATATGGTTGCAATATTCTACACAACTCTTATGGTGTTAAAATAGCAGTGGACAACACAATCTAATTGTTTTAACCACGCTTATAAAATTAAAGGGCGGCTTTATGTCGCCCTTTTTTTGTGGCTGTTAAATATTGATATGTCAATTGTAATTTGGTTTAATGGTCCTTCACAAAAAGATCTTGTTCAAACATTACCACGACAACCAATTGAAATAGGTTGCAACTACATTGAGAAACTTAGACCAGTGGATGCTGTGGCGGCATTTGATATTGGTGTTGTGAGTCAAATCAAAATGCAACAGGATGTTGAATACTACACAAGGTCAGATGCACAGATGCCCAATTGGAATATTATAATCAATCAAATGGTAAGTGGAGGCAATTCAGGTGTATTGGCTTGTTGGGTAGCAGTTGAAAAATATCCTCAACAACCAGTGTATATACTAGGCTGTGATTGGGGCATAAATGATGACAGCAGTTTTGATCATATCTATCAAACAGGTCCCAGAAGGAAATATACCACACACAGCAAAAAGAAAATAGAAAACCTGTTTAAAAATTGGGAAGTATATGTGGTGCACGATGGCAATCCAGATGTGTCATTGCCTGTGATGAAGAAAGATAGATTCTTACAACTTATCCAATAAATAACTGTATCACAAGGGAGGACCTTGTAGAATTAAAAGAAGGACTTTTAACAATGGCGCAATTCGCAACAGACACAGACCTAATAAGTTATGTTCCTGACGTAAAAAAATACGGTATCCAGGAATTCCTAACAGAACACGAAAAAACTTACGACGACATCATCAGACTACTGAATGTAAAATGGTGGCCCACAACTGGATTTTCAAGATATGATATATCCGTGTTGGGTGGTAGTGACAAACTATCACCAAGTAGATTGAACTCAGATCAATTTACTAGAGCCGCAGTGTATCACGTCTTAGCCTACTACATATATCCTAAATTAAGCACATTTGATCCGGATGGAGACGCTTTCCAGGAACAAATGAAATTCTACAAGAGCAAATTTGAAGAAGAATTTGACCTTATATTGAAAGACGGTGTGCATTATGATTTGGATAGTTCAGGCACATTTACAGACAATGAGAAACAATCATTTTACAAGGGTAGGTTGATTAGATAATGTCAGCAAGAGAAAACATAGCAAAAAACATAACAGAACAATTGGAGAATATGACTAATCCTGCTCCAGGTTTGGTTTCAAGGGTATTCTTTGATGTGCAAAAATTAGCCATCACACAATTTCCTGCTGTATTGGTTGTGACATCAAATGAAACCAGAGAAGATGTTGCTGTAGACCTGCGTGAAGGCAAGATATCATATGAACTAAGATGCTATGTTAGAGGCACACAGATTGACACACTGAGAAATGAAATAGTAGAAAGAATTGAAGAAACACTGGAACTTTCCAGAGACAGAGATATTACATTGGCAGAAACAAACATACACAACGTCACAACAAGAGTAGTAAATGTTGAGGTAGTAGAAAGAGAACTACCATTGGGCGAAGTAATTGTTTTTTGTGATGTGATATACAGATACAAAAAAGGAGTATTATAATGGCTATCAAGTTATACAAAGGAAAAAATTCAATAATGGTGCGAGGAATGGATGTTCAAGCACGATTGGATGAAGGTTGGACCACAGAACCTTCTACAACAACAACAACCAAAACAACCTTAAGACCCAGAAGGACCAAAAGTCCCAAACTGATTCGAGAGGTTGAAGATCTCCCTGGTCCGGATGATCTAAATTTAGAGGAGACAAACAATGGCGACTAATACAGCGACATATACAGGTGAATCTGGTGTTATTAAGTTTTCTGAAGATGGATCGGCAGTAGTTGCGGTAGGAAATGTGAGATCATTTAGTATTGATCAAGAAACACAAACTATCGAATCTACTGTTATGGGATCGGGAAGCAGAACTTATCTACCAGGACTAAAACAGTTCTCTGGCACTATGGATGTATTCTTCAGAGAATCAGATGAAGGGCAAAAAAGCCTTTTTGATGCTATCGGAGGATCATTTGGTTCAACAGCAATTGAACTATACCCATCAGGGCTGGTAACTGGTATAAAACTATCAGGAAATGTTATCATAACTGGACATTCTATTTCAACAAACTTTGATGGAATGACAGAAGCAAGTATAACTTTTCAAGGTGATGGAGCGTTGACGAAAACAGAATTATAATGTTAAACGTCACGATCCAATTTAACGGCAATAAGGTAGCGGCTGATCTTAATAAGGAAATCGATCAAACCGTTCGCCTGATATCCCAAGACTACTTTGGTCTGGTCAAAGACAAGACACCAGTCAAATCTGGTCGTGCTAAACGAGGTTGGAAGATGAAAAAACAAAAAAAGTTTTCTTATCGTGTTTCCAACAGAGTCCCATACATTGGGCGTTTGGATGAGGGTTATTCAAAACAAGCACCGCGTGGTATGACACGACCTGCCGCGGGGGAAGTGCTTAGAACAAGCAGAAGGAGAGTAGGATAATGTCAATTACAGACAAAATCGCAAAACACTATCAATCAGCGATTGGTGGTGAAATGAAAATGTATCATTGTGAAGAGTGGGGCACTGATATGTATTTTAGAACAACATACCCGCTTAAAGACGAGGGCAAAATACTTGAATTGCAATCACAAGGCAAGACAGTAGAAGCACTTGTTGAAAGCATAGTGACCAAGGCTAGATCCAAAGATGGAAAAAGACTTTTTACTGATGCTGACAAAGTAAAATTGATGAATGAGGCTGATCCACTTGTAGTGGTCAAAGTTGCCACTGCCATCAACAACAGTAAAGTAACCGCGACGCAGGACGAAGCCGCAAAGGAATAGCGGCCAGTGCCGAGTTAAGGTTTGTAATGATGTTGGCTGACAGATTAAAAAAATCTGTTGAAGAAATCTTACAAATGTCGACGCTGGAACACGAATTGTGGTTGGGTTATATGCTGTTTGAAGACAGGGAAAACAAGAAGACTATGACACAAACAAAACAACAGTCAAAAGGTAGACGATAATGGCCCAAGGTAATTTACTCTTAAACATAGCAGTTAAAAACCAAGCGGCCCTTGGAAAGGTAAACAGCCAACTTACCGCTCTTCAAGGAAGCAGTCTTAAACTAGGCACACTACTAAAAGGTGCCGGTGTAGCCTTAGCGGCGGTTGGAGCAACCAAGATAATTGGTAGCATAATTTCAACCACAGCAAGGTTTGAAGATTTAAATGACTCATTGGCTTCGGTTACTGGATCAGCCCAGGCTGGTGCAGAGGCATTTGACTTTGTAAGCAAGTTTGCAACCCAAACACAATTTGGTGTAGAAGATCTTACTACCACTTTCATTAAATTGAAAGCATCTGGTATTGAACCTACACAAGACTTATTAACACTATTCACAGACACGGCGGCGATAACAACAGACCAAATTGGTTCGTTGCAGGCAATGACGGATCTGTTTTCAAGAACCACTTCAGGTGGATTGGGTCTTGAAGAACTTAACAGACTAGCAGACAGAGGGGTTCCGGTATTCAGAATACTTGAAGAACAACTAGGACTGTCTAGATTAGAAATATCCAATGTTGGTAAAACAGCAGAAGGTGCCAAGAAGATTCTAAATGCACTATCCACAGGTATTAGAGCAGACTTTGGTGGTGCCACAGCAAGGGTCACGGATAACTTATCCACACAATTTTCTAACTTTTCAATCGCACTAAAAAACACAGCCAACTCATTTGGACAGGGACTATCACCAGTATTGAAAGATGTCACACTGGACCTAACAACATTCATTGAAGAAAATGATGACCTTGTTAAGTCATTGGGAATAGCAGTTGGTGGAGCCTTAAAATTATTCATCACAGCACTTGGAACTATTGCCAAAGCAATAATGGTTGTGGTAGATGCATTGATCACGGCTGGAACAGCAGTAAGCAACTTCCTTGGCAAAGTAAAAGACCTTATACCGTTCCTAGGAAAAGCAGAATCAGTCCAGAATGACAATGTCAAATCATTACGGGCTATGCACGATGCATATGAGAACACAGGTGCAAGTGTTCAACATTATACAGATGCCATTATGCGGAACACACACAAGGTTGAAGAAGCAGAGAAAGTTTTCACACACTATGATGACGCTATCTTAAGAACAAAAAGATCCAATGATGCGGCGGCAAAATCAGCAGAAGAATTAAATGAATTATTCAAAAATGATGTTATACTAGAAGCACTAAACAGAACCATTGGAGAAGGATTTACACCATTAGAAGGCAAAATACAAGCAGTGGCGGTAGGTATGGGTGCATTCCAACAAACAGCATCCAGTGCCTTGACAGAAGTTTTTATGGGCACAAAAAGTTTGGGAGACGCACTTGGAGAGATAGCCAACGCAACATTGAAAGCATTGATACAAGGATTTATAAATTTAGGTATAACCATATTCATACTAGAACCATTAGAAAAGTTTTTAAGAAATCAAGTTGCCAATCAAAAAAAATTAAACAGTCAATTGAAAACAGAGATAGCACTGAGAACAGTGTTGGCGTTCTTAACAGGTGGAACCAGTCTACTACCTGGATTTGCCAATGGTGGACGAACTGGAGCAGGATCCCCAATTATAGTTGGTGAAAAAGGTCCAGAGATATTTGTGCCTGGTTCATCTGGCACTGTGATACCCAACAATGAAATTGGTATGAACACAGGTAGTGGTGGAATGGGAGGCGGTGGTGACAACATAGAAGTCACATTCAACATCAACACAATTGATGCCACTGACTTCAACGAACTATTAACTACAAGACAAGACTTAATAATAGGCCTAATCAACAGAGGTTTGGCAGAACGAGGTAAAAGGAGTTTAACAGCATAATGAGTGGAGTATTTCCAATAACAGCAGGTTTTGAAACATTAGATTGGCAATCAAATACCAACAGCAGGGTGTCAGTGAGCGTCTCTGGCAAAACACAAAGAATAAAAACAGGACAACAGTTTTGGAGTTTCAAACTGAAGTCCCCTGGTATGACCAGAGCACAGGTTATGGCAGACTTTGCTTTCATAGTTGCACAGGATGGACAGGTTGAATCATTCACCATAGTGCCACCCACAATTTCATCAGCAAGAGGCACAGCATCAGGAACTATCACAATCAATGCTACCTATGCCGCTGGACAAAGTTTAGTAAAAGGCAACGGTGGTTCAGGCACACTGTTAAAAGGTGATCTAATAAAATTTTCAAATCACGACAAAGTGTATATGATCACAGAAGATATCAATATGGATGCTTCTTCAGAAGACTTTTTTAACATATATCCACCACTTACAACAGCAGTCACAAATTCAACCACAGTGACCTATGACAATGTTCCTGTAAAAGTTTATTTTGACAAGGATGAACAAAAATACATAACCCAAGCAGACGGCACTTTCAAATATGAAATAGTAATGAATGAGGAAATCTAATGGCCAGGGAGTTAAAAAATTCATTAGAAACTAAACTAGCCGCAAGATCGGTCTTTGCCGCTGACTTGATTGAATTACATCTTTCAACACCTTTATATTTTACATCCACAAACATAGACATTGATTTTGATTCAGACACAGCACCTGATTCAGGTGCAAACACTTACCTTGCACAGGGACAATTTTTATTCTTCAGCAACATAACAGAAAGTTCAGACCTTAGGGTTGGACAGATTGATATGACTTTTACAGCAGTGGATACTACCACATTGGCTTTGCTGATTAATAATTCATATATGAATAAGAGGGTGGTTATCTATCGTGCTGTATTGGATAATGAATACAATTTTACATCAGATGATGTGTTCACAGTTTTTGATGGCAACATTATGGGATATAGTATCAACGAAACAAATGACACAGCCACAGTCACAATAACAGTGGCATCACAGTTTGCAGACTTTGAAAGAACCAGCGGAAGAAAAACAAATCCAGCATCACAACAGATACATTTTTCCACAGACAAAGGAATGGACTTTTCTGCACAGATTGTTAAGGATTTAAAATGGGGAAGAGCATAATGAACAATCTAAGACTTGAAGATTTCAATATAAGACATTTTTCTGCATTTGAACAATTGGCTTACAGAGCAGTGTTTGAAAGAGGATTTGTGGATGTGGACTTTGACAAACAACATTGGAACATACATCTAAAAAATTTAGTAAGTGTCAACAGCAATATTGTGAGATTACTTTTTAATGGCAATGAATTAGTAGGATTTTATATTTTACAATTACACAACTTGCCTTGGAATCACAGAACACAGGCATTGTTTCAATTGATGCATTTGACACCTGCACACAGAAATTCAGTCACATACAATTCAATGTTCAGAGATGCAGATGCACTTTGTCAATACAACAATGTGGAAAGAATACAAACCACAGACACAGCCATACAGATGGATGAAGGACAAAAATTAAATCTATTACAACAACACAATTACCAACACATAGACGGTATTTGGGAGGCAAGAAAAGATGTTTAGCCCTACATACATAAAAGACCTAAACCACCAATATACAGACGTCTCTGTGCGAACAAACACTATTAAACCACGCACGGAAGAAGTTATATCGTTCTTTAGGAAGTTTAACCATTATGACCATTTAGCATATGAAGAACTTTACCAAATCATCTCACCAAGTGTGAGAAATGAACAATATAAAATTTTTAAAAACAAAGGACAAATAACTGGTTTTGCCAATTGGGCATTTGTAAATGACAAGGTATTGGAAAAGTTTTTTACAACAGGAAAATTAGGCACATTGGATTGGCAGTCTGGTTTTAAGATGTTATGGGTAGAGGTTGTGACTGAAGGCAAAATGGACACAATGATGAGTTGGATGAAAAATTATTCTGTAAATTTATTAGGAGAAAATGTAAGGATATATTGGATAAGATCCAATAACGAAAAAATTAAAAAACGAATGAAAATAAGAACCAAAAAGAATTGGAGGAACACCAATGGGTGGGTTTAATCCTTTTAAAGCGGCTAAAAAAGCACTTAAAAAAGCCGTAAAACTTTTCAGCAAAGTAATAAGTGGTGTTGTGTCAGCAGTGACATCACCATTTGGTATGAATATTGATGTTCCTGATTATGACATTGGAACAGATCAATCACAAGCCATACAGGGTGTTTTATTAAACAAGGATTCTGCAATCAGTCACATACCCATAGTGTATGGAGAAAGACAGGTTGGAGGCACTCGTGTTTTTGTTTCCACAAATGGCACAGATAACAAATATTTGTATGTGGCGTTTGTGATGTCAGAAGGACAAATAAATGCTTTCACAAAATTGTTCATTGATGACAATGAAGTCACATTGAACAGTTATGCCCACGGCACACAGGCAACACCCACAGGTGGAGATTATGCAAGTAAATTAGTGGTGCAATTTTTCGATGGCAGAGACACACAAACAGGATCCAGCCTATTGCAAGAAGCACCAAGTTGGACTTCAGATCATAGACTGAGTGGATTGGCATATTTGGCATTGAGATTTGAATGGAAAGGTTTCAACACATCAGATGATCCCAACAATAATCCATATGGTGGTAATGTGCCAGCAATTAGGGCACAGATACAGGGCAAGAAAATTTTTGATCTAGTAAGTGGCTATACTCCTGCATATCAAGGAAATATTTCAGCAACAAGTGGTTCAGGCACTAGAACAAACACCACAACCACAGCCAACATAACCGGGGTGACTAATCCACCTACGGCAAACTATTCAAGCACCATTACATTTGCAACAACATCATCCGGAGCAGTGTTTAAATCCACAGCAACAGCCACAGTTTCATCAAGATCCAATGCGGCGGCAAATGAATTTCAAGCAGTGCAGGTTAGACAAATTTTAACCAATACTGATACCAGTGCGGTGATCAGTGACATCACAAATGGACCAGTGTCCACTTCGGACCTCAGCCAAGTGACGGCAATTATTTCACAAGATTACGCCTGTCCCACTGCCAACTACACATTAGAAACACAGGTAGCATTGACAGGAAATGGACCACAGGTTGGCATACCCACAGGCACATTTAAAATTTTTGGACAGATGGGTATATCACCTGTTGCGGCACATAGCACAGCATATGAATCAGACACATTAACTTTTTCTAAAAATCCAGTCAATGTGTTGGTAGATTATATGAGAAATCCAAGATTTGGCAAAGGCCTAAGCAACGATGCTTTCAATTGGGACAGCCTAAGGAGTGCGGCTAAATTGTGTGACCAAACAGTCACCTATGCCAACAGCACCACATCCAAAGCATTCACCTGCGACGCTGTAATTGACACTGCCAATTCACTAATGGTCAACTGTAAAATATTGTTGGCAGGATTCAGAGGCATAATGCCCTATCAAGGTGGTAGATATCATATCAAGGTTGAACACGGTGGAGATGAATCAGACATCACTGCCACACCTACATTGCCAACAACTGTATTCACTGTGACCAATGATGACATAGTTGGAGGCTTATCTTTGGAAGGAGAAAGCAAACAGCACAAATGCAACAGATGTGTTGTGACCTATGTGGATCCAGAAGCAGATTATCAACCCAATGATGTCACATATCCAGAAGAAGGATCAACTGATGACACCACTTTCTTGGCCGCAGACAACAGCATTAGATTAGAAAAAAGAGTCACACTGCCAACCATTGCCGACAGAAAAATAGCAGAACAATATGCAAGGGTATTTGTAAAAAGATCAAGAACACAAAAATTTATAGCATTCAATACCACACTGGCTACCACCAACACCACAGTGGGAGATTTGGTTAGAGTTATCAGCACCAACATAGGATTGGACGGCATATTTAGAATAATGGACATCAAGATCAACGCACAAGGCGACATAGAACTGTCAGGAATGGAACACCAATCATCCACCTACGGCATTGGCGCAAGTGGCACAGACTACATTAGGCCCACATTGAGTTTGCCTGATCCATTGCAGGTAGGAGCACCAACAGGACTTACACTTGCATCAGGCACGGTGCACAATTTGACTGACGTCAACAACAATGTCACATACAGAATAAGATGTGATTGGACAGCATCCACAGATCCTTTTGTGAATGACTATGTGGTGCAGTATAAAAAAAGTTCTGATCCAGATTATATAACTTTTACACAAACTTCTGAGACCTACACATACATTTCGCCTGTGGCATTGGGCGAATCATACAATGTGAGAGTTTTGGCAAGAAATGAACTCAACAGAAGAAGTGCTTACATAAGAGTTGACAATCACAAAGTGGTCAGCACATACACACCTGCCAGTGGATCCAGCAGTTCACAATCAGGTGGTTCAATAACAACAATATCACAGAGTTGGAGTCCATAATGGCAAGAACAGGTTTTTACGACAGCACACAAGATTTATATCTTCCCAAAGACACACTGACTTGGGCAGACCTAGGAAGTTCACCTTACCAAACTTGGGATTCATACACCACTTGGTATAAAGAATTAACTTCATCCACTGAATTAGAATACACATCAGACATCATTGACTTTGGCTTTGCAAAAAAAGTATATCCTGTTGTGATAGTCACAGCAAGGAGAGATGGTGCCACAGACACAGCGGCCACATTCACAACTGACTTTACAAAAATAAAAATAGAGGCAGGCAATGCCAGCGATTTGAGTGATGCCACAAATAGAACACTCACAAGGACTTCTGCACCCACATACACAGGACTTGGAGCCAAAAGATATTACAGGGTCACAGTCACAATAAATTCAGGCACCAACACAGCACCACAAGGCTTCAGGGGTATTGAAATAAGACTGTTGGATGACGCAGTCACAGAAACAATAGAAAGTTTCAGCCTAGCAACTGTGGATGATGGTAGCACCAACACTCGTGTGGTGCCCACAAACAAAACATATTCTTCCATATCCAATGTGAGCCTTACTCCATTGGATGAAATCACAGACACAGTGGTCACAGGAGTTGGATCAGATGGATCCACAGTGACGGTGTATGTGGCACTCACATACATATTGACAGGATATTTTGTGGGAGACCTCGGAGGAGGTGGCAGTGTGACCACATCAAACATACAGATACCACCACTGTTGAGATTGGTATCAACATCAACAAATTCATTCACCGTGCAGGCATACAAACCCAACACGGCAGAGGACACCAATTGTAGCATCAATGCACACGTCTCAGGCCTACCGCCTGTGGCCATTGACACAAATGGTAACTTGATTAGGACAGCCTAATTAAATAACATAAAGGAGAAACACAATGGCTTGGCCAGCAAACGCAAACAACATATCAACAACCAACCTTGACGCAGGCACTGACAATCCCGCATCAGCGAGACCAGACCTCAAGGCGGCATTGGATGAGATCACAAACATCATCAATGGTAGAGCACAGGCAAGCGGCGTTGCTTCTCTGGATTCCAACACAAAGATACCTTCAGCACAACTTCCGGATGAGATCAACTCTTCCAGTTCCACAAACCTAACAATTGATCCAACAACTGGGGTGGTAGTGGTAGAGGATGTGGTGCAATTGAATCCAGTGGCATATGCGGCATTACCCTCATCACCAGCCAAGGGACAGACGGCATTCTTGATCACGGATGGAGCAGGTTCTACCAAGAACAAACCCATCTATCACAATGGTAGCAGTTGGAGATACACCAACGACGATTCCGCAGTAGCCACATCATAACAGTGAAGAACTTCCAACAGGAGGTCCTCAAATATGGCCACTGGAGGTGTTCTCGATACAAAAAAGTCTCAACATCAGGCAGGGGAGTTCATCGTCCTTGTCCCAATCAGCACACCTGTGGATTTGTTTTGACACGATCACCCCGAACACGCACATACAAATTGGAAAGACGTGATCAGAGAAGACTCAAAATCATATAAGGAAATATTATATCGTGCCTCACTGGACGCACATCAATATGATGACGCAGGCACTGTGTTGATCAGGATCGTGGATCGCATATGGGTATACCAAAACTATCACGTGGTCGAGATTGATCACGAACAGTATGTGCCCCAGATACAACAAAATGAATTATGGCAAGATATCAGATCATATTTGAACACAAGATCAGGAGTTGGTTGGATGTGTTCAATCCGTTGGCCCACATACTTTCAGAAACACCTCACTTGGATGGTATTACAATTGGAT
>VMHT01152408.1_pt1 | contig 13860 bp, 8 predicted proteins | sample 4693611 | NCBI WGS metagenome assembly VMHT01 (sample SAMN12280063, study PRJNA550983) | marine metagenome | isolation source: seawater sampled from same location over 5 years 0.02-0.2 micron viral filtrate | place: USA: collected off the coast of southern California halfway between the port... ... | reverse complement strand
TTTTGGGAGACGAAAATCTATGAAACTCTCATAAAAAATAAAAAATAGTTTTCTCTTAATCTATTCAGTAAATATGAGTTTTCATTATCTCATTATACGATGTTTTTAAATTTATTTTAACTTGAAATCATTTTTTAAAACATTCAGTGAATTTGATTTTTAGATCATTTAAAATATTAAAAATTTAATATTTTAAATGGAATTTTGCGCAACGAATGGTAATAAAGATAAAACACGAGCACGTTTAATTGCTTTTGCAATTTGACGTTGTTGTTGAACAGTCACACCTGTTGCCCGACGAGGTAAAATTTTACCTTGTTCTGTAATAAATAATTTTAATAAATCGATATCTTTATAATCAATTTTTTGATTAATCCCAATTAATGATAACCTTTGTTTTTGTGCTAACATATTTTATTTAATTTCTTTGTGAGTAGTAGGTTTATTACAATGACGACAATATTTTTTAAGCTCAATTCGTTCAGGGTTATTTCGACGATTTTTTTGAGTTGTATATCTTGAAACACCTTGTGAACGTTTATTAGTATTTGAACGACATTCTGTACATTCCAAAGTTATTAGAATACGAGTACCTTTATTTTTTGCCATAAAGATTAAAAAAAATTAATTAATTTTTACAATATTTATATTTAGAATACCCTACCTAAAAAATTGGATCTTATCAAGGTTTTATAAAAAACTTTAAAAAGATAACATTTTTTTATTAGAAAAACTTCCAATTTTATACTGAATATACTATATTTTAATAAATGCAAATATTCCATTACAAATTTAAAGGATTTATTAATATTTATGGCTAATAACAAATCTGCAAAAAAACGTATTTTAATAGCTAATCGAAATCGTTTACAAAATCGTTTTTATAAAACATCAGTAAGCACATTAACAAAACTTTTTTTAACAAATTTAGAAATTTATAAAACATCTCCGACACCTGAAAATAAAGAAAAAGTACAAAGTATTTTAAATTCAATTTACAGCTTAATTGATAAAGCATATAAAAAAAATATTTTTCATAAAAATACGGCTGCACGAAAAAAATCGAAATTAGCACTTCGTTTTAAAGGAATTTAAAATTATTAGTTGTTTAATAATTTACAGAAAATCATTTGCAAACTTAGTTAAGGAAATTTTAATAATTAGTTTTTAAATTTTCTTAACATTTTTATCTTCATAAAAATTTAAAAATAATTACAATCAAAGAGTATGAAACAATCGATGAATTATATAACTGCTCTGCCTGATTTTATCGAAATGCAAAGAGTTAGCTTTTGTTGGTTTATTGCACAAGGTTTAAATGAAGAACTAGCAATGTTTTCCAGAATTCATGATTTTAGTTATAATACAGAATATGTTTTATTTGGACATGAATATAGTTTAGTTAAACCAATTTATAATATTATAAGAGCAAAAAAATATACAGCAAATTATGCTGCACAACTAGTAATACCCTTAGAAATTCGAAATAAAAAACTAAATAGTATAAGATACCATAGCCAATTTCCAATTATAACTTTACCCTTAATGACAACCTCAGCAACTTTTGTTATTAATGGATGTGAACGGGTTATTGTAAGTCAAATTATTCGAAGCCCTGGAATTTATTTTGAAAAAAATAAAAATCAAAAAAAACGAAAAATTGTTAAAAGAAAATTATCAAGTGATATTAATAAATTAAAATCTTTTATTCCATTAGGTGAACCTTTTATTTCTGAACAAATTTTATCATTTTTTCCTACAATTTATAACCAAAGTTTATTTCAATATTCATTTGCAGAACTTAAAAAAAGTGAAAAAGATTTTTATTTTTACTTTTTAGAATCTTTTAAAATTTATCGGATTATTTTAAATACTTCTCAATCGAAAAAGAAATATAAACGAATTAAAATCTTCTTACATTGGTTAACAATGAAAGAATCACAATTTAGTCAAATGAATGAAAATTCTTCAATTCAACTATTTACTTTATTAAAAAATTGGCATAATTTATTAAAAATTTTAATAAAATATGATTTTTTAAATCAAGTAGTTACGGGTAATATTGAACAAATTGAAACACAATGGCTAAATCAAATAAATCAAACTTATTATAATTCAACTATTTTTAACCCTTCTTCAACCAAAATAACCTATTTAGATAATATACTTAATTATTATGAGAAAACAATTCAAGTAAAGTTTTTAAATAAATTTTTATTAATTTTAATCGGTAATAAACCACAATTAAAACAAATTAATCAGTTTAAGTTTTTAAATAATCTAGTTTTATTAACGACACAAAAAATTGAAACGATTATTACAAATCAAAAAAAGCTAAACATTAAACCTACTTTTTATTTTTCACCAACATTAAAAGAGCTTTTAAAATACAGACAAAAGAAGAAAAAATTAAAAGATCCAAATAATATTCGAATTATAGCAAATGCTAAAACAGATTTAAATTCTATTCAAATTCGTAATTTAAAATCAGAAAACTATAATCGAAACTTATTTGAATATAAATATGAAATTAATGAAAATAAAACTAAGTTAACTTATTTAAAATCACGTTCTGAAATTATTCAATATAAAGATGCACATCAAATTAAAGATAAGTATCGTCAAAAATATTCTGAAAAAGATTTATATACTGCCATTTTAATTCCTGAATCAGGATCCTGGATAAGATTTGGGTTTCAAAAAAATACTGAAATTAATAAATATAAATATCCTATTAAAAATCAGGAAGATGAAGTTGTTATTCAATTAGATAAATTTACACAGAAACCTATTATTCATTTATTAAAAGAAATGGGTTTAACTGATTTAGAAATTTGTCAAAACTTACATCATGCAGATTTTTTTTATTTTAATAAACCTTTAATTAAAAATTCAACAAACTCTTTAGATCCATTATTACGATTTGATTTAAAGTTTAATTATTATAAGAATATTTCTGAATTTTCACGAATTTTTGATGTTCGTTTTTATCGGTTAGGAAAAATTGGTCGATCTAAAATTAATAATCGATTAAATTTAAAACTGAGTAGTCATATTCAAACAATTACTTATACTGATATTTTTTCTATTATTGATGCCTTAATCACATTATCAATCTCTAAAACAACAGGAGACGATATTGATCATTTAAAGAATCGACGTGTACGATCTGTAGGTGAATTATTACAAAATTTATTTAGAATTGGTTTTCAACGTTTATTAAGAAAGTTACGCAGTCAAACTAATAAAATTGGTTCAAGTCAACTTTCAAGTTTTAATATTGTTGGTACTACAATTCGAGAATTTTTTGGTTCAAGTCAGCTTTCACAATATATGGATCAAACAAATCCTTTATCTTCATTAACACATCGTCGACGAATTAGTGGATTAGGACCGGGTGGGTTTGACCGTGATCGAATTAGTTTTGCTGTTCGAGATATTCATCCAAGTCATTATGGTCGTATTTGTCCAATTGAAACACCTGAAGGTCAAAATGTTGGTTTAATTGCATCTTTAACAACTTGTGCTCGAGTAAATAAATCTGGATTTATTGAAACACCTTTTTGGCGCGTAATTAATGGAAAAGTAATTAAAACCGGTAATCCGATTTACTTAACTGCTGATATTGAAGATTTTTATAAAATTGCCCCTGCTGATATAGCTACAAATGATAAGAACTATTTAGTTCGAAATTTAATTCCCGTTCGTTATAAACAGGATTTTGTTACTGTTACACCATTTGAAGTAGATTTTATTGCAATTTCCTCAATTCAGGTTGTTTCTGTAGCAGCATCTTTAATTCCATTTTTTGAGCATGATGATGCAAACCGTGCTTTAATGGGTTCAAATATGCAACGGCAATCAGTTCCATTAATTTTACCACAAAAACCAATTATTGGGACAGGATTAGAGAATCAAATTGCAATTGATTCAGGTGCTACATTAAATGCTCATAGCGATGGAGTTGTTAGTTCTGTTACAGCAGATCAAATTATGATTCGGCATACTAATGGAAAAGAAATAAAATATCCATTACAAAAATACCAGCGTTCTAACCAAGAGACTTGTATAAATCACCGACCTATTGTTTGGAAAGGTGAAAAAGTTCTTTCAGGTCAAATGTTAACTGATGGACCCGGAATTAATACAAGTGAATTAGCGTTAGGACAAAATGTTTTAATAGCATATATGCCATGGCAAGGTTACAATTTTGAAGATGCTATTTTAATTAATGAACGACTTGTTTATGAAGATATTTTTACTTCTATTCATATTGAACGGTATGAAGTTGAAATTGATCAAACAGCGGATATCTGTGAAAAAACAACTAAAAATATTCCAAACTTAAATTTTTCGGAGATTCAACATTTAAATGAAGATGGTATTGTTTCAATTGGAACATTTGTTAAACCAGGTGACATTTTAGTGGGTAAAGTAGTTGATAAAGATGATTCTGAGCAATTACCAGAAGCTAAATTATTACGTGCTATTTTTGGAGCAAAAGCAAAAGGTGTACGTGATACATCATTTCGCATGCCAGAAGGTGAATATGGTCGGGTTATTGAAACTTTAACTTTTAATCGTCGTACAAAATTAGCTTATAAATTTGAAAAAATTCAAATATTTGTAGCGCAGATTCGTAAGATTCAAGTTGGAGATAAAATTGCAGGACGTCATGGGAATAAAGGAATTATTTCAAGAATTTTACCACGTCAAGATATGCCATTTTTACCGGATGGAACACCCATTGATATTATTTTAAATCCACTTGGAGTTCCTTCACGAATGAATGTGGGTCAATTATACGAATGTTTATTAGGGTTTGCTGGTCATAAATTAGAACGTAGATTTAAAATTTTACCTTTTGATGAAATGTATGGACCAGAAGTTTCAAGAATTTTAATTAATAAAAAACTTCGACAAGCGTCTATTGAGAAAGATGAAGCTTGGGTTTTTAATCCTTATTCACCAGGAAAAATGGTTTTAGTTGATGGAAGAACTGGAAAAGAGTTTGAAAATCCAATTACTATTGGAAGTGGGTATATGTTGAAATTAATTCATTTAGTTGATGATAAAATGCATGCTCGGGCTACAGGACCTTATTCTTTAGTAACTCAACAACCATTAGGTGGAAAAGCTCAACATGGAGGTCAACGTTTTGGAGAAATGGAAGTATGGGCATTAGAAGGTTTTGGTGCAGCATTTACATTAAAAGAATTATTAACAATTAAATCTGATGATATGGAAGGTCGTAATGAAACTTTAAATGCAATTGTTAAAGGACATCAGATTCCAACATCGGGTATTCCAGAATCGTTTAAGGTTTTACTACAAGAATTACGATCAATTGGTCTTGATATGAGTACATATCGAATTGAGCAATTTAATAGTAGCCAGACTTATGAAACTGAAGTGAATTTAATTGAAAAATATGATCCGTTATCAAAAACATTCCCACCAACTTCTAATATAAACAGTATAGCATTTTAATTATTTTTATTAAAAAAATATGGTAAGAACTGAAAAAGAATTTGATTATATCAAAATTAAGTTAGCTTCTCCGGTTCGGATTTTACAATGGTCACATCGACGTTTACCGAATGGTCAGTTTATTGGAGAAGTTCAAAAATCAGAAACGATAAATTATCGAACATTTAAACCAGAAATGGATGGTTTATTTTGTGAACGTATTTTTGGTCCGAGTAAAAGTTTAGAATGTGCTTGTGGTAAATATAAACGTGTAAGATATGATGGTTTAATTTGTGAAAGATGTGGTGTTGAATTAACAGAATCACGTGTAAGACGTCATCGAATGGGACATATAAATTTAATTTATCCCGTTACCCATGTATGGTATACTAATAGTCGCCCTAATTATATGGCATTACTTTTAGAAGTAGAACAATGTGAAAAACGGGTGGATACCGGTCTTTTATATTATTTACCTGATATTATTACTTTAATTAATACGAATTTAGAATTCACAAAAAACCCTGAAATTAAAGATTTATTAGAAGAGATTATTAAACATAAAAATTTAGTTACTTGGTTATCTACTGATATAAGTTTAAAAAAAAATAGTCAAAAACTTAAACGGGATATTTTATATAGTAAAATCAATCGAAATCGATACTCTGAAGAACATCTCGAAAGTGATACAATTATTAAATTAATTAAAATAAAAAAAAAATTAAAACAATTAATTAAATTATTTAGAAAAGATCCAGTTGCTAAATTGTTTATTTCACAAATATTCCAAAATGAATATCAAAAAAAATTTGCTATTAAATCAGGAAAAGTTAATTTACGTGATAATCGAATTAAACGAATAAAATTAGCATCATTAGCTTATTTTATTGCAGAAGATGAAATTTCATTTTATGGTCTTCATTGGGATTTACAACAATATCGCCGTAGCCGTGAACTTGGGTTTACAGGTTATCCATTAAAACCATACCCAAAACCTAAACCTCAAAATCGGCGTCGTAATACTCCAAAATACTTATTAAGAACAACTCCTAATTATTTAATTGGTGCTGTTTTAATTAAAAAAGAATTAGAAAAATTAAATATTAATCGAGAAATTTTAAAAACACGGCGGTTTATTACTATTTGTAGTAAAGTCTTGCATAAAGAGAAACCATTTTATAATGGTTCTAAATGGTTTAGAAAATGGGAATACCAACGAATTTATAAATTACGTGACCAATCAATAAAACGAATTCGTATTTTAGAAAATTTACAAGCAACAGGATCTAATCCTGCTTGGATGATTATTACAATATTACCTGTAATTCCACCTTCTTTACGACCAATGATTCAATTAGAAGGGGGGCGGTTTGCTACATCAGATTTAAATGAATTATATCGTCGGATTATTACAAGAAATAATCGTTTATTACGTTTATTAGAAATTGATGCTCCTCAATTAATAATACGAAATGAAAAACGAATGCTTCAAGAAGCTGTGGATACTTTAATTGATAATGGTAAACGAGGTAAAATTGCATTAAGTGCAAATAATAGACCTTTAAAATCTTTATCAGATATTATTAAAGGAAAACATGGACGTTTTCGTCAAAATTTATTAGGTAAACGAGTTGATTATTCAGGGCGTTCTGTTATTGTAGTAGGTCCAAGTTTAAAATTAAACCAATGTGGATTACCATATGAAATGGCAATTGAATTATTTCAACCTTTTATTATTCGTGAGTTAATTAATCAAGGGTTAGCTAGTAATATGAAAGTTGCTAAAAATTTAATTCAACAAAATGAATCAACAATTGATCCTGTGTTAGAAAAGGTACTTGCTAGTCATCCAATATTTTTAAATCGTGCTCCTACTTTACATCGATTAGGAATTCAAGCTTTTGAACCAATTTTAGTTCAAGGTCGAGCGATTAAATTACATCCTTTAGTTTGTTCTGCATTTAATGCAGATTTTGATGGTGATCAAATGGCTGTTCATATTCCACTTTCCTTAGAATCTCAAGCTGAATGTTACATGTTAATGTTAGCTCCATATAATTTTTTATCACCTGCTAATGGAGAACCAATTATTATGCCAAGTCAAGATATGGTACTTGGATGTTATTATTTAACCGTTAATAATATTGGTGGGCTATTAGGCTCAAATCATTATTTTGCAAATTTAGATAATGTTATTTTAGCTTATTATCAAAATCAAATTGAACTTCATACAATCATTTGGGTTCGATATTTAGAAGCACCAATTATTCCAGAAAAGTTTATTAAAAAAGTTGTTTTAAAAGATCAAAGTTCTATTGAATATTATGAAAATTTACAAGTTAGAAAAGATTCTAATGGAGAATTACTTGTTAAATATATTCAAACAACGACGGGTCGGGTTATTTTTAATTATACAATTCAAAAAACTTTGAAATTAGAAAGTTAAAGTATATAAATATAGCAATTAAAAAGTAATAATTTTATGAAAGATTATATATATCAAAATACTCTTATTAGTAAAAAGCAATTAAAACAATTGTTAGCTTGGAGTTTTACTCAATATAATTCGATGCAAGCTTGTTCATTAGCTGATGAATTAAAATATTTGGGATTTAAATATGCAAGTCAAGCAGGAATTTCAATTAGTATTGAAGATTTAAAAGTTCCTTTTATTAAAAATCAAATGTTAGAAAGCGCTCATAAAGAGATTTTAAATGCTGAAAAAATTTGTTTAAAAGGAAAAATTACTGATGTTGAACGATTTCAAAAAATTATTGATACTTGGAGTATTACTAGTGAGTCATTAAAAGATGAAGTAGTGTCATATTTTAAAAATTATGATCCTTTAAACTCCGTTTATATTATGGCTTTTTCTGGTGCGCGTGGTAATTTATCCCAAGTACGGCAACTTGTGGGTATGCGAGGTTTAATGTCAGATCCAAGTGGTGAAATTCTTAAATTACCCATTAAAAAAAATTTTCGTGAAGGTTTAACAATTACTGATTATTTAATGTCTGGTTATGGAGCTAGAAAAGGAATTGTTGATACGGCTTTAAAAACAGCTAACTCTGGTTATTTAACTCGTCGTTTAATTGATGTTGCTCAAGATATTATTATTCGTGAACAAGATTGTTTAACAAAGCATTCTTGTTATGTTTTTAATTTGAAAACTAATCAAAAAGTTATCAAATCAATCTATGATCAAATTTTGGGTCGTATATTAAGTAAACCAATACTTCATCCAAAAACTAATGTAATAATTGCCGATGTTAATACACAAATTACTCCAAATTTAATTCAAACTTTTAAAGAGTTAAATATTGAAAATTTTTATATTCGTTCACCTCTAACTTGTAGTTTATATAGATCTATTTGTCAAAAGTGTTATGGTTGGGATTTAGCAAATGAAAATTTAGTAGATATTGGTGAAGCTGTAGGTATTATTGCAGGCCAATCTATTGGTGAACCAGGTACTCAATTAACTATGCGGACTTTTCATACAGGTGGTATTTTTACTGCAGAGGCTCGTCAACAAATTGTTAGTTCCACTAATGGTATTATAAAATTTTCCAAAATTTTAAAGACTCTTACTTTACGAACAAATCGAGGGGAAGATGTTTTATTAAGTAAAAATTCTGGATCATTAGTAATTGTTCCAGAAATATCAACCGATCCGCTAATTCAATTAGAAATTTTACCTAATACTATTTTATTTAGTAAAAATAATCAGTATGTAAAAGAAGGAATGATTTTAGGTGAATTAGCTATGACAGGCAAACAAATTCGAACAGAAATTAAACCAATTTTAAGTACATTTTCTGGTGAAATTTTTATGCCACGTTTAAAAAATAAACCTAATTTTGTTAATAAAAATAAATTGTTGTGGATTTTAGCTGGTCAAGTACACCAAGCTCCAATAAATTCATTTTTAAATTTTTATACTGATCATAAAATTAATAAAAATAGTTATATTTTTAGAACCAAATTGATTAATCAATATTCTGGATTAGTAAAAATTATTAATAATCAGAAAGATTTATTTCAACGAAAAATTCAAATCATTAATAATCAATATAACTTATTAGATGCAAAAATTTGTAAATTTGTAAGGCTAAATAAACCAGAAAAATATATCTTAAATTATAAAAATTTACAATATTGGGTTAATTTAAAAAATCAAAATTCAGAACTTTATCTTAACCATGGGATAAACAATCATTTTGCTAGTTTAATTTCAAATAATTTTACAACTCAAATTGGTGGTATTCCATATTATGATCCACGTGTACAAAATAAAGTAATTTCAACAATTGAATTAGTTTCATATTTTCGTCGAGTAAATCGACAATGTGATGAATCTCAATGGGGAGAAATGCTATTTACTAATAAACAAATTACTCGAAATTCTTTTAATTTAACATCGCGTTCATTAATTTGGTTACCTGAAGAAACATATAAATTAGATTGTGATAGAAGTCTTTTACTTGTCGAACATGGAAGTTTTATTTGTGAAAATTTTGAAATAATACCAGGATTATTTTCTAAAAAATCAGGAATTGTAATTATTACTCAGCGCAACAATATTGTACGAGAGATTTCAATTAAATCTGGGTTAGTTTATCAAGGAAAAAAATTTAAAAATTTTGCAAATAAAATTTTTTATCCAGGTGAAACTATTTTCGAAAATATTAAAATTTCAAGCCCTTCTTTGTGTCAACACATTGTAGGTAAATTCACAGACCAACTTTTGATTCGTCCGTTAGATATTTACGAAATTCCACAAACAAAATCAATTAAAAAAATTTTTGGGCAACATTCAGTTTTTGAAGATATTTTTAAATTAACAAATAGTACTAATTATTTATATAAATCAAATCAAAAAATTAAAAGTTCTAATAATTTGACATTAGTATCAAATATTTTTCAATTAAATAGAAATCAGTCTATAACAGATGAGATTAATATTCAATTTAAAATTAAATCAAAAACTTCATCTATTAAGTTTTTAGTTGAAGAAAATATTCATTTACCAAATTATTTACCAGCACATTTAAAATATACTGATATAACTTCATGTCTTTTAATCGAATCTGGTCAATTTATTGATGCTTATACAACTTTAGGTTATTTTGAAAGTATTAATTCTAATTCAGTAGAGATTGTAAAATTAAAATCAAAATATAAAAATAACCGAGAAATTTTATTAATTTCAAATGATGATTGCTTAACAATTAAAAAAGAAAAAATTAAAAATAAATCTGTTAATGATTTAATTATTAAAAATGTTAATATAAATCAAATAGGTAAAATTATTATTGATAATGGAAAATTCTTAACTATTCAAAAAGGACGACCTTACTTTTTCCCTAATTGTGAACAAGAAGACTCAAATAAAAATCAGAATTTACGTTATAAACCAATTTCTGAAGTTCATTTACCATTTTCAAATAGTCTTAATACAAACCGATTAATTTCATTAAATTACTATGATATAACAAAAAAGGTTTTAAATAAAAAGTTAAATTGTAATTTTCAAGGTTTAATTGATAAAGGCTTAAAATTAGAATTACCAAAAATGTTTATTAAAAAAAATGGAAATTTATATAGTTCACCGATTCCACTTTTTCTTCAAAATTTTTCTGTAATTCCTAATAATTTAACTACAAATCCATTTTTATCTTTAATTACCAAAAAACATTCTCCTTGGATTAAAAAACGTCGAATTCATTATTCCGTAATATTAAAAAATTCTGAATTAATTTCAAACACTATTAAGTTACAAAATTCGAACAATATAAATATTGTTCGTGTTCAATTTTTTGGGTATCCATTTTCAAAATCAATAGGAATTCATTCAATTACTGAAGATTATTTCGAACAAGATGTAAATAGTGTTTTCTGTAAAAATGGTGAATTTGTTGCAGATGGTCAAACAATTGGACTGTTAAATTTTGAAAAAGAAATTACTGGTGATATTGTTCAAGGTTTACCGAGAATTGAAGAGTTATTAGAAGCACGAAAAAAGAAACAAATAAGTAAGAATGTATCAACAAATCAAAAAAAAGGTTTATTAGTTTGTAAAACAAGTTTAGATTCTAATTTTGAATTTCGAAAACTTGGAACAACAATTAAAGAAACTGAAAAAATTAATCCACATAATTTATTAAAAGTTTATTTTAATTATTATGGTTTAGTTAAAAACTTTTTTTGTGATCGTACAAAAAGAGTAAATTCTTATCGATTAACAAATAATTATGAAGCTAGTTATAGAAGCTTTAAAAAAGTTCAATCATTAATTTTAAATTCTGTTCAATCAGTATATGAATCACAAGGAGTTTCAATTGCGGATAAACATTTAGAAGTAATTATTAAACAAATGACAACCAAAGTTTTAATTACTCATGAAGGAGATACACCTTTGTTACCACGGGAAGTAATTGATTTATATCATATTCAGTATATTAATGATATTATTCAAAAACGTAATAAACAGACTGCATTTTATGTTCCATTATTACTTGGGATTACAAAAGCTGCTTTAAATAATCCAAGTTTTATTTCTGCAGCTAGTTTTCAAGAAACAACTCGAGTTTTAACAAAAGCGGCTATTGAAGGTCGAGTTGATTGGTTACGAGGTTTAAAAGAAAATATTATTATTGGTCATTTAATTCCATCAGGAACAGGAGCACAAAATTACCAACATTGTTTTAATAATAATTTTATTAATACTACTAAATTAAATAATAATCCTACAGTTTTTGAAAAAATTTAAAATAAACCTAGACGCAAGTATTTAGTTTTTGGTAGTCTTAATATTATCATTAAATATTTTAATTTGAAGGAGTTAAAAACAATTATGGCTGATATTAGTTTAGCCCAATTATTAGATGCTGGTGTTCATTTTGGACATAAAGCTTATCGTTGGAATCCAAAAATGTTTCCATATATTTACACTGAACGAAATAATATTCATATCTTAGATTTAGTTCAATCTGCTCAATTATTAAAAGAAGCTAATCAGTATGTGAAAACAGAAGCAGGTAAAGATCAAACCTTTTTATTTGTTGGAACCAAACGGCAAGCTAGTAACTTAATTGCTCAAGAAGCTAAGCGTTGTAATTCTTATTATGTTAATCACCGTTGGTTAGGTGGTATGCTTACAAATTGGGTAACATTAAAAAGTCGAATTGAACGTTTAAAAACTCTTGAACAAGAAGAAGTTGATCAAGTTTTTGATTTATTACCAAAAAAAGAAGCATCATTACGTTTAAAAGAATTAGAAAAATTACGTAAGCATTTAAATGGTATTAAAGATATGGAAAGATTACCTGATGTTGCGATAATTGTTGATCAAAAACGTGAAATGACTGCTATACGAGAATGTCGGAAATTGGGAATTCCAATTATTTCAATTTTAGATACAAATTGTGATCCGGATTTAGTTGATATTCCGATTCCTGGTAATGATGATGCAGTTCGTTCAATTAAATTAATTTTACAATCCTTAGCAGATAATATTAATTTAGGAAAATCAAGTCTTAATTAAATTATTAATAATTAATCTGATAAGATTTAATATTCTTATCAGATTAATACATAAACTTATATTATGTACTAGACAACATATTTCTAATAGGTTACTATTATTATAGTAGTCGTTTTATCCTCGCGGAGTAGAGCAGTCTGGTAGCTCGTTGGGCTCATAACCCGAAGGTCAGTGGTTCAAATCCATTCTCCGCTAGAAAATTTTATAAATTAACGTAAAAAAAATCATTTTTTTATTAAAATTATATATTGAACGTTAAATATTAATAAGGTTTTACGTATGACATTAAATTTACAAACCCCGTTTCCTACTTTTGGAGGAAGCACCGGTGGCTGGTTACGTGCAGCAGAAGTTGAAGAAAAATATGCCATTACCTGGACAAGTAAAAAAGAGCAAATTTTTGAAATGCCAACAGGTGGGGCTGCCATTATGCGTAATGGCGAAAACTTATTGTACTTAGCACGAAAAGAACAATGTTTAGCATTAGGTACTCAATTACGAACTTTTAAAATAAATGACTATAAAATTTATAGAATTTTCCCAAGTGGAGAAGTTCAGTACTTACACCCTAAAGATGGTGTTTTTCCTGAGAAAGTTAATCCGGGCCGAACATCAGTAAATAGTCGTGATTTTTCAATTGGGAAAAATCCAAACCCTGCTTCAATTAAATTTAGTGGAACTACTACTTACGAAAGTTAATTTATATTTAAGATTAGTGCTTTTACTAATCTTTTGGCGAGATGGCAGAGTTGGTCGATTGCGTCTGATTTGAAATCAGATGAATCCTTGCGGATTCCGTGGGTTCGAATCCCACTCTCGCCTTTAAGAATTTTAAATCCCTGTAA
>VMHT01078307.1_pt1 | contig 13860 bp, 36 predicted proteins | sample 4693611 | NCBI WGS metagenome assembly VMHT01 (sample SAMN12280063, study PRJNA550983) | marine metagenome | isolation source: seawater sampled from same location over 5 years 0.02-0.2 micron viral filtrate | place: USA: collected off the coast of southern California halfway between the port... ... | reverse complement strand
ATGTTGGTGGATATTTTAATACAACAACTCCAATAACAAGATTTAGATTTAAAATGTCTAGTGGTAATATGGATGCTGGTAAGATATTGATGTTCGGATTAAACTAATATAACATGGAGAAATTATGGTACACAAAATAGTAAATGGACAACAGGTAGAGCTAACAGCAGATGAGATTGCTGCGATAGCTGCACAAGAACAAATATGGAATGATGGTGCATTTGATAGAGCTATGGCAGATTTAAGGCAACGTAGAAATCAACTATTAGCTGAAACAGATTGGTCAGTGCTTACTGATGTTCCTTTAACACCTACAGAAAAATCTATAATGATAAATTATAGATCTGATTTAAGAAATATAACTCAAGGTTTAGAAACTGTTGAAGATGTTGAGGCAGTAGCACTACCTGGAATACCAGTTCTATAATGAAAAAAATAAAAAACAAAATTTTAAAACAAGTTAAATATTTTCTTTGCTCAATTATGAGCGTGAAACCTTGCTCTTGTAAAAAAGAAAATAAATAATGACATTGCCTGGGAAGATATAATCGCTGGCTTGCATTTATATTTACAATATTAAGCATATACATTTTAACGGGTAGCAATCCAAATTATTTTATAGGCTGGTTCATTGCAGCCTCATCAACTTTAGCCTGGTCATACTTTGCCTGGCAAGACAAAGATACTCCAAGATTTCTAATGGAGCTTTGTTATTTAATATTAACTATTAGAGGAGCTTTCCATAATGTTTAAGTATGCTTTAATATTTTCAATATGCAGCATGATAGATCAAAATTGCATTGAAAATTCACAAAGACTTTATTTTAAAACTCACTACGAGTGCCTAGAAGCAGGTTATAAAACTGGAAACGAAATCGTAAAATCACTTAACCCAAAGGAAGTAAACGAGTCAAAGTTATATGTAACTTTTAGCTGCTTAGAACTTGAAGATCATGCGGAAAAAAAGATTAAAGAAAAATTCGTCAGTCACAAACGCAATTATATTTGAAAAGCTTGAACACTTACATAAAGACGTTGAGCAAAATACAAAAGAAATTGTGCAGATAAAACAACAGATCGCTTTTGGTCGAGGTGGTGTTAGAGTTTTAGTCTGGGCAATAGGAATTGTAACTACGGTTGCTACGACTTGGAATTTTTTATGGAAAAATGGCTCTTAGAAATATTAAGGGTTTAGCTTGTGAAATAAAGGGTCAATTACAATTTTTACAAAATCCTGATTTATTAGTGTTTACTCCGCTCGGAGGTTTGGGACCCATTGACATTGTAACGGTTAATAAAAAAACTGCTGAGGTTAATCTTTATGATGTCAAAGCAATAAGTCTTAGAAAAACAACCAGGTCTTACAGAGATAAGAACGGTCATAAAATTACTAATAAAGCAGGCTACAAAATATACAGGAAGCTTTCTCAGCTTCAAAAAAAACTAGGAGTAAAAATATTATATGTTGAATAGCGTAGAAGAAACAAAAGAGTTTATTAGAGTACATGAAGGCAAGGTAAATAAGGTTTATAAAGATAGCCTGGGATATGCCACTTTTGGAATTGGTCATTTGGTTTTACCAGAGGATGAGTTGCAAGAAGGCGTTGAATATTCTGATTTTGCTGTAGAAGAATATTTTAAAAAAGATTTTCAAAAAGCTTTGAATGGTGCAAGAGCATTATTAAGTGAGCAGCTAGATGATGATTACCCTGAGCAACTTTTATACATTATGACTTGCCTGGTGTTTCAACTGGGTCAAGCAGGAATGAGAAAATTTAAAAAGATGTGGTCTGCGCTAAATATACCTGATTATGGTTTAGCTGCTACTGAGCTGTTAGACTCCAGGTTTGCAAAACAAACTCCAAAACGTGCAGCTGAAACAGCAGAGTTAATTAGGAGCTTAGGCGCATGATACACTTATTAAAATTATTTAATAATCCTTTAGTAAAAATGGGGATCAATAAAGTCTCTAGCCATTTTCAACATAAAGCTGAAAAACAAAAAGTAATTAGAGCTGCTGAAATAGAGGCAGCTAAAGATGTAGATATAACTAGAATTAAAAGTCAAAACAATACGATCAAGGATGAAGTATTGATGTTTTGGCTAATCGGAATGTTAACTACTGGCTGGTTTCCAGCAACTAGAGAAAACTTTAGAGAGTGGGTATCAATCATAAACGATCTACCAGATAGCGTTTGGTATTTAGTTATCATAGTTTTTACAGCTAGCTTTGGTTCTAAAGTTTCTGATAAATTAATGAACCGCAAGAAAAAGTAATGGCTGTCACTCATTCAGACTTTGATCCATTATTGTTACAAAGATATTTAGATCCACCAGAGCATTTACATTTTCAATGGGAGGGAAAACAAGCTGGAGACTTTGTTTATAAATATAAATTAATTGAAAAAATTGAACCTTATAAAATAGATCCTAGGTCTAAAAAATTAAAGGGTATCAATAAAAAATAGGGGTTACTCCAGGTGCCTGGAGTTATTGTTTCGTTAATCCTGGGGCATCTGAGAGCGTTTTTTTTTACAAAAATTTATGAAAAGTTTAAAAATTAGAGAAGATAGAGGAATTGATTTAAGTTTTAAAAATTTAATTTCAATCGTAGTCACCGCTAGTTTAGCTGTGTATGGTTACTTTCAACTGGAGAGCCGCCTACAAAAATTAGAGACTTCAAGGCATATCATGGAGTCTGATTTAATTAAAAAGTCAGATCAAAAAAATACAGACCAGGAACAATTTTTATTATTAGAACACCTGGCGAAACAAGTTGAAAATTTACAAAGCGAACAAGAGTTGCAAAGAAACAATAACGTCAATCTAAAAAGAGCAATGAAGGATATTGAAAATCTTTTGCAACAATTAGAATTATTAAAAGATAAAGTAAGGGATAATGGAAAACATCAATGACCAAAGTAATTGCATTGTTAATGTTCCTGGGAGAGCCAGCAGCATTAAAAGAACATACACTTATGCCAAACATTTCAGAGTGCCTGGCAAAGAAAAGGGTTGCTTCTCGTAATTCAAATAACGCTACTTTTGTATGCAGCAGAGTCTCAGCTGAAGTCAAAGATGGTAAAATAATTAAAATTCAAAAAGATGGCTAAGAAAGCAATAGGGGTTAATACTTTTGAAAAAAGAACTAAACCTAAGATTGGCAGGCATAAAAAAAATTTAAACAAATCTCAAAAGCTTAATTTTAAAAAATACAACCGCCAGGGTAGAGCATAACTCAGCTGTGTCAAAACTGTGTCAGCTCTTTTTACTAACGTCTAATTGCATAATAAAATCAACGGTTTTATTTTACACTTGCGGGTAGCATCAAATTCAAATAATCGTTGAAAAATAAAAGGAGTAATTGAATTTCTAACGGTTTTCTAAACCGAGGGTCGCACGTTCGAGTCGTGCAGGGCGCGCCATAAAACCTAGCTTTTTTTTTAAGCTTTCAATTTCTGTGTCAAAAACTGTGTCGAAATCGACTCGATTTGCTCCTGGTAATAATTTTTATAAGGCTGTTTATCCCTCCAACTTTTATTTCCCTGGTTCCAAGTGGTCCCGTGGTTCATCTCAACTGATAATTTAATATACATATCAAAGCATCCATTCTCGCCTTGATGGCAAAAATTTAATTTTTCTGCATTAATAATCCACCCTCCATCATTCGATAAATGTTCTTTACCGCAATAAGCACAATTACCGCAATGATAGAGAGGTTCTTTTTTTTTAGCCACTAGCAGCCATACCTGTTTTTGCAGGTATAACTATTGGCATTGAATATTCGCATGCTACATAAAATTCTGCGTGCGGAACATTTAAACTTTTTGCAAGTGCATCAAGCACAACAGCATTAATTTTATTTCCTTTAATGCCGTAATCATTATGGATCTTTTCGTATTTCTGAATTTGTTGAAACGTAAAATGACCCCAATTTAAAACACTAGCAACTTTATCAGCTAATTGCTGCTGCGTAAGATTTGCATTTTTTCTTAATCGTCTAAGATTAAAAGCAACCGTTTGCCTAACGCTTTCAGCTTCTTGTGTTTTATATTTATCTGATTTATTAATCATTAGTTTTTCCTCCTAGTTGGAGATCCTCTTTAGAAACTTTAAAAACTTCTTGTAAATTTTCCGTATTTTTTTTGGTTCTTCTGTAATAATGTTTTTCAAAAGTTTTAGTATTATTCCAACCAAACCATTTCATAAATTCTTTATCTGTTAATTTATTACTATCTTTAACTAAGCTTGATGATAGTTTTCTAAATGGAGATAAACCTCCCTGCCATTTAATCCCTGCCTTTTCAGCCAATCGTTCCGTATGTTTTTTAATAGAAGTTTTTTGTACTTTAAATAATCTTGTTAATTTATTTCCGTCAGTATCTTTTGCTAAGAGTGGATATAGATTTAATCTTTTCCAAGTTAAAATTAATGACCAAACATTATCTTGAATTGGTATGACTCTGTGACTTGTATTTGTTTTAACTGAATTAGCGCAAAAATTATTTTGATTATCTACGCTATGACTTACTAACCATTTTTGATCGTTGAAATCTTCAAAGCATGCAGCAACTATTTCATTGGTTCTTGCTCCTGTTGTTAAAGCTAACCAATACATGAGCTGCCATGCAAAATCTTTTTCTAAATTAATTAAAACATAAACATCTTGTTTTGTTGTTTCAAATTCTGTTTTATAAATTTTTTTACTTGCGGGTAATGCCGCTCTATAATCTAAAATTCTTTTACACTCACCTACATAAAAATTCTTTTGATCCCAATATTTTATCATCCTTTTAAAGGTAGCAATGACATCCTGGTATGTTTTGCCTGATAGTGGTTTATTTCTATGAGATTTAGCCATAGTAAGGCTTTTAAGATAGTTTTCTGTAAAATGGTTGTAAGTGTAGTCATCAATGTATTTTGTTAAAAAATCACCCATGTATGGCTCAATAAAGTGCCTTATATGCTGGATATAAGGTGATGCGCTTTCTTCTTTTAAAACACCTAAGCTTACGTCTTGATTAAGCTTATCAATATATAAATCTAAACCTTTATTTAATTTAATCCTATTATCCGCAAAGCTTTCAGTATTACGAGATAAAAGAATTTTATATTCTTTTTCAGCTATTTTTTTATTTGAATGCGAAAATAATGTTTTACGAGTTTTACCAATCCATCCGTAAATTTTATATTTACCTTCATTTTTCCTTACTTTTGTGATTTTCATACGCAAACCTGTGGTAGCATGATCGTACCGTATTGTCAACATATCAACATGTATCGACTACAGGTTGTTTGCCAATTTGAGGTGGTTTTTAGAGAGCAAAAGAGTGCCTTACAGAGAAACTTAATCTGCAATTTATACGAGTAATTTAGCCTAAATGTTTAATTTGATCTTCTAAATTTACTCTGTTTACCAAGGCTTCATGAGCCTGTTTACTGTAAGCTGCTGCATTAATTGGTAAAAAACCAAAATTTTTATTGGTCTCTTTACTAAGCTTGGCTAGTGCTAACTTTCTTACTTTCTTTGCTTGCTCTAGCTCCTGCATCAGCTCTTGGTACCTGGTCATCATCGTTACTTACCTCCTTCACGATAGAATGTACTAACTTGAGATCATCTACTTTGTAGGAAGCATCTGGCGGTGGGGTACCCATCTTTGCAAGAGCTTCAACATTTGGACCCTTAGTTTTACATTCAAAAGAGCCTTCAAAGTAAAAAGTTTTCTCATACATTTTCATTTTTCTAACATTTTTTTTAACCTATTTAAGGCTTCTATCAAGTAACGAACTTTGTCAATAGTTTCTTCAATCGCTTCTTCAATCCATTGTGCAGGATTTTTATTAACTTCACGCATAACATTTTTATAAATTTTTTTCCCCTGGCGATCTCGTTTTATAATACGAGCAATTAATTCTCTGGTGTTTGGATCTTTTATTTGAGAATGTTTATACTTCTTGATGTACCTGGTATTCTGGTTATCCATTTTCTTTGCTCCAGCTTAACAATAATTTGACTTACATGTGATTTGGTTTTCATATTATTCGCCTTCGCAATTTCTTCATACGAAGGCGAATAACCTTTTTTGGAAATATACGACTTAATAAATTTAAACACTTGAGTTTGCCTCGGAGTTAAGCCGTATTGCATCATTACCCTAGTATATCGTCTAAAGGGTTTGCTTCTTTTTTAAACGCTCCAGGTTTTTCAAAAGTAATATTAATGTTTGGTTGTTTTCCAGTTGCTTCTTTATTCAACCATGCACTCATATTTAGTTTAGCACCATTTATTGTTGCGCTTCCTGTAAACTGAGGATATTTTTTACCAGGCTTATCATCTTCTTTTGCCTGGCGTTTCCATAGACCCCCAGTATTATCGTAGTTGTCTGCCATTTAACCTCCTAGCTTGGTTCTACGTTTTTTTAAGAGAGTCATAGCTTCATGCCATTTACCCTCGTCTTTTGTTTTTAAGCTATCAAAATATTTTTGATATTTTTTTAGCTCTTTAACAAAACTCTTTAAATCTTTTTGCTTATCTATTTTTTTTACAATCTCATCATGCAAGTCAATCGCATCGTCTTGAGTTTCTTTTTTTTGATTTGCGCTTCTGTGGTCAAACTCTTCCCAAGAATAATACTCACCATGTAATCCCAAAGCTTTTAATATTGCACGGTCAATCGCTCTTTTTTCTGCAACTGCTACAAAAAATTCAAAGCCGTTGTTATCAGGGTGAGCTTCACCTGTTGTTATAAATTTTTTATTTTCATTTTGCGCGGTAGCTTTTATTAAACAGCAGCGCATTTTCCAATCTACACTTACAATATTAAAATCAGTTGTAATATTAAAATGATTTGCCAAAGCTTCTACTGCTTGATGTTTTAATAATTTGGTTCCGTTACTTTCATAAACAAGCTCGCTTTGGTTGAAGCTTTTTATAATTGTTTCTAACTCTTCTCTGTTTATATCCATCTGTAATTACCTTCCTGGGTGTTTCTAGGCTTTTTTAAAGGATATGTCGGATCTCGTTTACAGCCTCCAGTATCATTGCTGATTACTGCACCCAGGTTAGATTTAGATTGCAAAGATGAAAAGAGAGAAACCTCATTTTTAACGATCCAAATAAGGAAATATACGCCAAGAAGTATTACTAAAAAGGCGCAAACATCTTTTGCTATTCTAAATATCTTCCATTTTCTTTGCTGTTTTTCAAGCCGTTCAAAATTATATTTTTCTCTTAAAATACTTGCTTGATAATGATTTATAGGTTTTGGTTCCATAATTCCTCCGCTTCGTTTTTTAATTCTTTATCCCATTTAAAATGTTTGAGATCCAAGTTAACATCTTGCACCCAGGTATTTTTACCCTGGTGTCTTTCAATTAATCGTTCTCTTCTAATGCAGGTTCTTTGTACTTGTTGAAAAACTTTTTTTATATTTTCAGTTGTAAAATATTCAGAATTATCTCTGTCGTAAATTTTAAATTCTTCTTCATTGACAACAATAAGTTTTGGCTCAAGGTTTGTTGCCAGGTAATATAAAATAATTTGAACAATATGATCTGGGTAAGGTAAGCATTTTTGTATAGAGTGATTTGTAATACCATCCGAGTTAACGCTTCTTCCTCTTCTTCTATACCTGGATTTAATTTCCACAAGTTTAGTTGGATCGTTTAAATCTAAGTGCATGTGCATTGGATATTTGGCACCTGGTATTTTCCACTCAATAAATTTTTCAGACTCAATTCCATCTTTTAAGCAGCAAGCTTTTACTGCTTGATTAAGATTTTCTAACATAAGCAAAAAACCCTTCATATTCCAAATATGACTTTCCTTATCTTCTAAAGTTTGTGGTTCATATTTTTTTAAAGCAGTAATTGCGCTATCGGCTGCTGATTTAAAATAAATTTTTTTATTTTTTCTTTTAATAAATTTTGTTTTTCCGTCTCTTTTGTAAATAGTATCTGCGTGCATTAAACCTATTGCTTCACCTGCTACTGTTCCTGATACCATTTTAGAATTAGGTTTAAGCTTTGCTCTTAACTCGGGGGTCATATATAAATATTTGTAACCCCAGATATCATCAGGCGTTACTAGCTGGCTTGGTGAGTGATGGTCAAAACCATAATATAAATAATTTAACCTTTTATCTACGTTCATAGTACAAATGTATAACCAATTTGGTACTACGATTTACTTATCTGGTCAAACAACTAGACAGTTGTATTTTACTGGCTTAATGGAAATCTGGTTTTTGGATTGTGAATTGAAATAACTGGATAAAATTTATCAATATCTGATCGCTTACATTGCAATAATACTTCATTGTTTCTTACATTGTAGATTTTAAGCTTGTCGCCAATATCTTCAAAGCCAACGCCTTTATACATTTTATTTTTTATTAAAAATACACCCACTTGATTAGGTTGAAATCCACCATTTTTTTTAAATATATAAACCCAGCCGTCTCTATAGTTTCCAGGTATATTGGTTTGTGCAATAAATAAATTATCATAATATTGTGTCAATTGATTAACCATTTGAATTCGTTTTGGTTTTTTAAGTTTTGTAATAACTGTATCGTTTAATTCATGGTAAATTAATACTGTAGGTTGCTCTATAAAAACTTCAGATATTGTAACGTGCAAAACATTGGATAGTATTATTGCATCTTCTACTGATGGTGTTCTTGTACTGTTAACCCACCTGTTGATTGTAACACGATCTTTTTTGGTAAGCTTTGCTAATTCACCTTGCGTTATATTTTTTATTTTTAATAAGTTTTTTATGTTATTTTTCATTGCCATATTGGTACACCATATTTCTAAACAATCAAACACTTGTCAGTTGTATTTATTGTTGTATAGTTTTTGTTCTATTTAGCATGTTTCCAAAATGGCTTAAAGGCTAAATAGTATGAAACTCAACGATTTTCGAAAAAAAAATAGTTTTACATTTAAAGGTCTGGCAAAATTTATAGGGGTAGAGGGGATCTCTTGTCAATCAACGGTGCAGCGTTGGTGTATGGGAAAAAGAATACCAGAAAAAAAATTCATGGAAAAAATTTACAAAGTAACAAAAGGCAGTGTCGCTCCTAATGATTTTTACGAAATTTAAAAAGCTGGTTAAAATACATGCCTGGGATCTAACGGCATTTACCGATTGGACCGAGATCAATAAATCTCTTAAAGAGGAAATGTCGGTTCCATGTTTTACGGGTTATATTATTTATAAAGATAAGCATCAAACCATTATTACCAGTGATTATGATATTGACAGAGACGGCAGCATTACCGTTGGCAACCGTACAATCATTCCGACAAAAGTTATTAAAAAAATAGAAGTTTTATACGATGGCACGAAATAATTATTATAATACTGGAGATCATTTTTCCGAGTGGCATCGCACTATTAAAAATGTGGGATATGTAGATTTAGATTGTTTACCAACGTGCATTCATTGCAAAAGAGTTTTGGCAGTAATTGAAACCGCTTTTGATGTAGGTCAAACCTTTAAGACTACTACAGTTACAGAAGAGGTTGCAACAGCTTTGAAGGTTCCAGGCTTGTTGGTTTTATATACGCCAGGGACCACTTTAAATGAGATTATATCTATTCGTTATAAAAGATTGGTTCCTGTTAAAGATACAGAATTTTCTCGAATGTGGTCAAATGAATTTGAAGAGTTTTTTCATAAATTACAAAATAGCTGTGGGTGTCAGGCATGAGTTTTTTTATAGGTGATGAAGCAATATTAAAATCGGAGCGATTAACGCCAGCGGATAAGCTTGTTTATTTTACTATCGTTACCTTCTACAACCGAAAGCAGCAAAAGGCTTACCCCAGGATTGCTACCATTGCCAAGCGCGCCAGCTTATCTAAACGCCAGGTCATGCGTTCAATTAAAATATTAAAAGATTTAAAAATTATTAAGACTAAAAGGCTGCAATCGACTTTAGAATATAATCTACCTAAGCAAGATTACTTATACACAACCAGATATGCCAATTTGTACAACTCTGATATGCCAAATAGTACAAGTATTAATAAAACCAAATTAATTAAACCATATAGATTTTATAATAATAGATTTAGTAATTATTCGACTACACGGGGGGTTGCTAGACCATTAAGCAAGATCAAATTCAATAACATTGATTTACAGTATTTCGCAACCGAAGGGTTGTTTGATGAGTACAGGGATAAAGCTGGCAATATTTACACAAAATCTAAGCTAACAAACGAGATTAAAAAAAAAACTCTAAATGAAAGATTATCTTTACAAGCTTACAGACATCCTGGAAACAGCCGCAAGGTGTGATCGTTACCTGCCAGGCTTAAAAAAGCCAACGGCTCCAAGGATGTTTGATATTATTGAAACCACTTATAATCCAAGTGAGCATGGATATTATGACAAACCCCAGTTAAAACTTAGAGCTACACCCAGAATGATTGCTTGCTGGGATGTTTCGATTGATTTGCTTTTATTACTTGAAAGCGTAGAGACCAGGCGTTTAATATGGTCAAAAGCAAATAAGTATTCTTATTCTGCAATCGGTCGTATGCTTGGATTAGATAGACGCAAAGTCAAACAGGTTTATATTACAGCTTTGATCCACCTAGAAAGCTTAGTCAAAACCCAAAAAGATTTACTTGCCAAAATTGACAAAATTTATTAATCAAAAAGGATAAGCTTGATAGAATTATGCCAGGCAGAAATAAGCTTTTAAAACAATGTGAAAGTATCGCCAGGCATTCAGGTTTAAGATGCAGAGCCAAAGGTAAATTAAAAAAATCAGGTCATTATCGTTGTCGTTTTCACGGTGGAGAGAGTGACGGACCCGTAACGATTGAAGGCTCTGTGAAAGCTTACAGAAATTTAATCAATTTTAAAAATTACACAGACGATGAAATCAGAAATTATATTAAAGGGAAAGCTCGAAAATATTATCGAAAAGATTGAGCAAGGCAATACGTTGACTCGAATTTGTAAAGATAAAGCTTATCCTGGATTGACTACAGTTTATAAAGCTATGCGCGAAGATGATAAAATCCATCAAGCAATTATGAAAGCCAGGGAAGTTGGAACTTACTCAATCCTGGACCAAATACACGATGAACTAAATACTCCCCAGGATCCAAAGTATTTTCAACAATACAGAGAAAAGGCAGTGCATGCCAGGTGGCTTGCTTCTAAATTAGCTTCAGGAATTTTTGGAGATAAACAAAAGATCGATCAAAAGACAGATAGTAAGTTAACGATTAGTTGGGCGAGACCCCAGGAGCAAAAAGCTCCTGGAGTGATTGAAGGTTAATTATAATTTGAAATCACTAAAAGACGTATTTTGAAAATGATGTGCTTTTAGTTTTTTTAGATTTGTAAACCATTGAAAAATTACATCTTTACGGTTTACAATATTAAAGGTTGTCTTTTGAAGTTTAAAAGGAATTTTATCAACGCTTGGATCAGGTTGATAATTCATTAACCAATTAAAAGCCTGCATAAAAAATAAACTTTTATCTGTAGGCTTTTTTGGAAATCTAACCCTTTTAATTGTTGACTTTGGAAAGTAATTAATTTGATCCGAAGGCAACTGCTTTACGGTATTAAAATCAACATTAAAATATAAATATTGCATTTTAATTAGCTCCTTTGTTAAGTTTAAGCATTACTGGGACCAGGATAAGACAGATCAAGCAACCTGTAGCGGTACCTATTGCAAGTGTTAAATCACTTGCTGCGATACCACCTGCAAAGTCGCTTAAAGCGTTTCCAATTCCTGCACCGTATAACGCACCCGTTCCAGCTTTAAAAATTTTGAATTTATTTTCTAAGCTGAAACCATACACAGCACCAAGCAACATGATAAAATTATCGATGATGCCAAAGTATATAAAATCAACCATGGATCCAGCCAGTCTGAACTATGCCAAATTTTAATAAACTTTTTTCAAAATCTGGTTTATTCATTCTGATTTTTTTATCAGGGTTGATATGATTTAAATGCTTGCCAGTAGTTGTTGACCAAGCATTTTCACAAATAAAAACATTGCCTTTTATTTCAAAAGCAATGCAGGTTTGATATGAATACCAAAACCTATTAACTGATTTATTTGTGCTTGTAGTGTCAGCAAATTCAACTGCGTGAAAGTTGTTGCTGATTTTTATTAACGAGGTTTGCATTTTATGCTCCTTTTGTTTGTTTCCGATCTGGTAACATACATGTAACCAATATGTCAACACTAAAAAAACAATAAAATAAAAAAATTATGAAACGTAGAAAATCAACAGTTAATAAATCTGGCAATTACACAAAGCCAGGCATGCGCAAAAGAATATTTAACAGAATAAAAGCATCTAATAGTTATGGGACCAGAGCGGGGCAATGGTCAGCAAGAAAATCGCAGGCACTAGCCAAAGCCTATAAAAAAGCGGGTGGCGGTTATCGATAATGGCATTATCAAAAAGACAAAGAAGTTTAAAAGCCTGGGGCGCACAAAAATGGAAAACCAAGTCAGGCAAGAAATCGTCTGTTACTGGTGAGCGATATTTACCAAGTGCAGCTATAAAATCTATGAGCGCAAGAGATTACGCATCAACAACCAGAGCAAAAAGAAAAGCAAAAAGATCAGGCAAGCAATTTAGCAAACAACCAAAAAGAATTGCTGCAATGACTAGAAGGTTCAGAAGGTTCAGTTAATGGTTGCTAAAAGATTTCAAAACCCAAAAGGTGGTTTAAATGCAGCAGGTAGAAAAAAGTTTGGAGTTAAGGCTCCAGTTAAATCTGGGACCAATCCGAGGCGTGTTTCATTTGCTGCGAGGTTTGGCGGGATGGCTGGACCACTCAAAGATAAAAAGGGTAAACCAACAAGATTGAAGCTTGCATTGAAAGCCTGGGGCTTTGGTTCAAAAGAAGCAGCTAGGAACTTTGCTGCAAGGCATAAGAAAAGTTAGTATCTTATTACACGGATGCACGGACCCGCGCGCGTGTATGACTTCGGATTAAACAAGAGCAACACAATACCAACACAAAAACTTTGAATAGCTTTTGTTTTATGCGAAAAACTTACGGTTTACATAACCATAAGACAACATTTTTTGCAGTAAATGACTACTTTTTGCAGTTTTTTTGCATGACTATTGCCAAAAAAATCGCACACATTTTTATATATATATACCTTGGGAGTTTAAGACACTCACACACAGAGACACTATGAAAAAGAAACCAGATATTAAAACAGAATTAGCCAGCTTAGTATTCGTTGATAGAGAAACGAATGCTATCGTGGTGCATATACACGGATTTGAAACGCCAAAGGTGGCATCAGACTTTGCAAGCTATATGCTGAAGAACTCAGGCATGAAGTATGAAGAAGCCAATGATTGTTTTGAAGAGCTGCCAACAATACACTAATGCACATTGAGATACCTTATACGCCTAGACCGTTTCAACAAGAGCTGCACGATCTATTAGATCAACATAGATTTGCAGTGCTGAACTGCCATAGACGTTTCGGCAAAACAGTTTGTATTTTGAACCACTTAATCAAAGCGGCTCTTACAATCCCATTGCCAAACCCTAGATTTGCATATGTGGCTCCAACGTATAAGCAAGCTAAAAGTATTGCTTGGGATTACATAAAACAATTTACAGGTAAAATCCCAGGGGTAAAATACAATGAGACAGAATTAAGGTGCGATCTACCGAATGGTTCTCGTATAACATTATTATCAGGTGAGAACGCAGAAAGCATCAGGGGTATATTCCTAGATGGGGTCTGTATAGATGAGACAGCACAAGTAAACCCTAAACTTTGGAATGAAATTTTGAGACCAGCATTATCAGATCGGAAGGGTTTTTGTTTCT
>VMHT01058046.1_pt1 | contig 13862 bp, 18 predicted proteins | sample 4693611 | NCBI WGS metagenome assembly VMHT01 (sample SAMN12280063, study PRJNA550983) | marine metagenome | isolation source: seawater sampled from same location over 5 years 0.02-0.2 micron viral filtrate | place: USA: collected off the coast of southern California halfway between the port... ... | reverse complement strand
GAGAGGAGAGAGAGATAGGCTCTGGTAACGGTTGGTAAGGTTTGGTAAGGGGCCTTTATCCTAACACATCATACGAGTCATGTCAACCAGGGGCTGGAGGCCCCTAGGCTATTATAGATAACCTCTTGATCATACGCTATTGATGACAGCGTTAGGTTCGGCCATAGCACATAAGTCAATAGGAGTCAAGCCCGGCGACACACATCAATGAGCTAACAGACATTGATACACATATTAGATGACATGAGCGACACGACTCGACCATACCACACACGCTGGCGGCTGTCAAGAGCTGTGGGTAGCGTAGGGCAGTGGTAGGGCAGTACAAGAACTGATTGAACCATATGGCATCATGGGGCAGGTGTCAAGCCAGAAAAGAAAATCTTCATCAGGGGCTCAGGCTTATAAAAAACAAAATTGAAATTAAAAATGGTAAAATGCAACGGATGGTCAAAGAATCACCTGGTCGATGATAAAATACCCCCATATTAAAAAAAATAGCAAAATTTTATAAAACACCTGTGTTACCAGGTCGACAATTCCTTTAGTTGTGCTATAATGGAGTATGTCACCTTTACAGTGGATATTACTAGTATGCTTTATTATTAGTGCATATTGGTTATGGCCTTTATACATAATACTTGGCTTTATAGTGCTAGGTGTAATGATGCCTAGTAGTGGCAAAAGCAGACGTAAGTCATATAAAAGCACATATAAACCATTTAAGTTAAAACCACGTAAACGAGTAATATACAAAGCACGTCGATATAAGAAGCCAAAACCACGTCTTAAAGGTAGATGGTTGAAGCAAGGCACTATACAACATTATCGTAATGGGCGTTGGTGGCCACCTGCTCGTAAAGATAATACCCCAGATTAGTGTTGCTTTATAACTAATATATGTTATACTGATATTAACTCAAAAGGAGAAACTATGAATCAAATGTGGACATGGATAAGAGCAAATAGAAATGCTACTATTATCATTGGAGTATTGGTTATTCTGCTTATTATATTTTAATGGGCAAATTGCTTACTAATATATTCCTAGGAATGTTTGGGTTAACACTATTAATACTAGCATTCCTTACTATCCTTCCTGTGGCGTGTGCAATAACTTTCTATAGATGGTGTTTCTCATCTTTAAAAAAATTGCACAGGAAAATTTTTTACTCGTAACATACAATTCTTATAACGGTCCGTTAGTGTAGTGGTTAACACGATCGCCTGTCACGCGATAGATCATGGGTTCGAGCCCCATACGGACCGCCATAAGTATTAACATGATAGTAGACTTTATCATACCATGCATTATTATGGGAATACCAGTTGTACTAATAATATGGCTGTATTGGGAATTGTTTAAGGATTAATATGGGTAAATGGATTGTTAATATACTAATTGGAATTTTGATTACAATAGCAATACTAGTTGGAATACAATTAGGAGTCAACATCTACTTAGGTGTATACTAATGACTAGTGTCTATATCCTAGTAGCTGTATTTGTTATATTCGCAATCATAGTAGGTAACATATGAGTTGGTTGTTTGTAATATATTATACTATTGCAATTGCTTTCCTTATATGGATGACGTGGATTAGGAAGGATTAATGTTTGAAGTATTATTCATAGTAATAGTAATTGCATTTGTAGTCTGGTGTGTATTGGATTATAGAAAGAAAAGATAATGTTATTTGGAATGACATATCTGTTTTGGTTCTTTATGTTAGTGATTGTATCAGTAGCATTTGGACTCATAGTAACGTGGTTTGAAAAATGAAAATGAATCAATTTAGTAATGGCAATAAACAACTGTTCAAAGAAGCATTAGCAGTCCTTTGCTTAATGTTGTTTCTCGCTGGAGTAGGAGTTGGATTAGCTTGGTATAAAGGACATACTATATGGCAACCAGATCCAATAGAAGAACAATATTAATATGATAGGAATAGTAACAGTATTCAAAGTCATAATTTCCTTTCTATTAATATGTCTTGGTATTGGTACACTTATATTCATCTTTAAAGATCTTAAACCTTGGCGTAAAGCAGTCTATACAAAACTGTGGAAAGAAGCTCGTATACCGAACCCAGCATGGCCTTATCTGAAAAACAAAAAAAAGAAATAAGCAGACAAAAATACTTTACAGCATTTGCATTAGTTTTAATGTTTGTGGTAATAGTTCTCACCTATTGGATGGTTGGTTAGTACACTCAAGGTTGTGTTGACAAAGCATATATTAGAATATATAATTTACATATGTTAAAAACAATAAAAGATTTAATCGCAAAACCGGCTCCATGGGCGTACTTCGTTCTTGTAGTTGCTTTGTTGATTATTGTAACAAATAACTCGGGTTTAAGAAGCGACCTAGAAGCAGACTTGTCTAATGCTAACGACGAAATATCAGCATCAGAAACTTTAATTGAAGCACTGTCAGACGAAGTAGCAGTTCGTAATGATGCAGTTGCAAGTGTTAAAGCTGAAAGAGATGCTTTAGAAGGCACAGTTGCTACGTTAACAGGTCAGTTGGAAGATGCAATAGCTAATCCAAGTTGTCCAGTAGTAGAACCTTGCCCAGAGGCAGAAGCGTGTCCAGAGCCAGTTACTACCGAAACAACAGCTACTCAATAGTAGTTAAGTGAATCGGATATACACAGTTGCCGGCTGGATTGCTGTGGCAGTAGCTATTGCTGTACTTGTATATCTTATTCTGATTTAAATACTATTAATGGTACGAGGAGCAGATTATTTAGGTGTGATCAAAATAGGACCGAAGACTATTACGGTTAAAGACAACAGCGGACAAGATTACGTTGTTAATGACCCGCAAAGTTTTCTAAAGCATCTTATTCAATCTCATGACGTTAACCGTTGGACAAACGGATCAACTCATGTAGAAAATGGTCGTTCATTTAATATAACGAAGAGTTTTTTTGAAGACGTGCAATCGAAAGTTAATACATTAAAGTTTAAGTAGCTTTAGTATCATAACCGTCACAGAAGAGTTTATCTACTGTAATGCCATGGTCGATACCCATTGATTGGTCAAGGTATACCTTAACACCGTCCACTAATTGTTCTAACCCAACACCTACAATATAATCCCAACAGCTTTGATTATCATAGAACCAAATTGCTTGGTTATAGACAATATGCTCTTGTCCATTTGGGTATATAAGAAGTGCGGCAATAAACCATAACATAATCTATTATTTAAAACTATTACCGATAATGTTAAATGGTATTGAAACTATTCAGGATAAATTTGTATACATTTGAGGTTAACTTGGGTAGGATCGTATTCCCAACTGTTTAAAAAAGCTGTACAAGTTTCGATTGATGGAAAGTATTCTGAGTAAAACATTCCTCGCGATACATCGTTCCACGCAACTACGAATGCATATATCAAATCAATGTCAGCAAATTCCATTATAATTACTTATAATATTTCGCTCTGCCTACATCGTAGCATTAAATATCTGCATGATTGAGTTCAGTTTTAAAGATATTAATACATTTAACAATAAGATTCCTAGCATAGAAATTGTATTAAATGAGCAAGTAATATACAGAGGAATAGTAGAAGAGTATATAACAGTGTCGAAATTTCTATGGAAAGCTAGTCTAGGAGGCTCACAAGAAACAAATAACTTAAGAATTTATTTTACAAACAAGACAGATAAAGATACTCAAGTAAATAAACATAAAGATATTGTTAATGACTTAAATTTTACTTTAGAAAAAATTGCAATTGATAGAGTAGACGTTGAACACTTAATTTGGGAAAGTAATTATGTAACAGACAACGAAACTATTCCTTCTTGTTTATTTTTTGGACCAAAAGGATATTTTGATTTTAATTTTAAATTACCTATTCTAAAATGGTTCCTCAAAACTAACAACGATAAAAACAACAAAGATCCACATTGGGAACAAGATTATGAATTATACGTTCGAACACTGGCATGGCATAAAGAGAACAGAGCAGTTTAATACACTTTGGGAAATTGGAATGCTTCTTGCACAGGGCGAAGCATTACAAACAGTACCAATGAGTGAGTATCATGCGTCACAACCACAAGCAAATTTTAAATCCGTTCGTGATAGAGCTAAGAGTGTATTCTTTGGTGGTAGAGCTGTTCGCGATCCGGATGTATTAAAGTTTCTGCAGTCACAAACGTTTGACATTTATAAAATTAACATTAATGCAAATATGTCAAAGCAGTTAGAAGAAACAACACTTAAATGGATGAAAGAAAGTCCAAACATTAACGTTAATGGATTAAAAGACTTTCAGTTCTTATCCATGCCAGGATTGAACACAGTATTAAAAGAATTCATTATGAAAAATAAAAATAAACGCATTAGAGTAATGAGAGGTGAATATTGGTACGTTATTACTTTACTTAAAGAGTCTCCGGTGGAATGGAAGTATATGGATGAAGATGATATCCAAGCAAATGATTGTGTAATAGCTAGTGTACCTTTTTTTAGTACTATGGACATACCTGACTTATCATTTTTAGATGTGTGTGACAAGTTAGATGTTCCAGTGTTAATTGATTTATGTTGGAGTGCGTTACATGATAACGTTACTTTAGATGTTAATCGTAAGTGTATAAAAATTGTAACTCTTAGTTTATGTAAAAACTGGCCTGTTGAAACATTAAGACTAGGTGTAAGATGGTGTAAAGAGGGATGGTATTATCCTTCTGATAAACTTTATAATCAATATAGATTGAATAGTGAATTAATAATAAGGCTTATGGTAAACTTTAAAGCAAATTACATTATAAAAAAGTATAAGTCATTGCAACATAAATGGAATAATAGATTAGGATTGCAACCAACTCCTTTAATATTAACATCTCGGATAACTCCTGAGTTGCAATGGTTCAATCAACACCGGAACTTAGGTGTAGACTGGTCACAAGATAATATGATGATGGCCGGATTATATGAGAATGAAGATTTAATTAACAAATATTTCAATTGGAATTAACCTAACGTTTTATTAACCATTAGATCATTCTAAATACAAGCATGATTAAGTGGGCTCTCGTAGTATATTTTTTAGTAGCACCCAACGTGTGGATGACCGCCGAAGACTTAAACTATGACGGTTGGCACCGTATGTATTTTGAAACAGAAGAGATATGTCATCAATATGAAAAACGGTTTAATGACGGTCCTGCAAAAAGGATTAAAGGTGTTTGCGAAATGCATAACATTGATATTGTTAAGTAATCAAAGAAGTTAGTCCAGGTATATAATCTTTAATATTAATTTTTCTTAATCCATCTTGACTTAAAATAAAATCACGTAACTTATCATTATCAGATCGTTTTTTTAAATTTGGATTATAACGGGCAAAGATTCTTAAAGTTTGTTCGGCAACAGAACCAATTGGTTTACCTTTATAATTGTAAGCTAATTTAATTAACTTGTTTTGAGTTTCTCGTTGTTGTTCCGTACTTGCAATTACCCAGCTCATGAATTGAGGTTCACAAACTTCAGCTATGTTAAGATGATCTAAATCACGACCGCATATGTTATAAACACGATCAGCAAACATTTCTATGAAGTCAGGTACTTGATGTAAATTAAATACACTTAACGCAAAGTTAATTGATACAACGCCTGTTTTAATTAATCCCTTTTCATACCATTCACATATCTTGTTAAAATTATAATCTACTTGTTTCCATACAGCCGGATAACGAACGTACTCATAAGTTCTTCCAATGCCATCGATACTTGCTCTAATTTCAAGACGTGCAAATTGTTGTGCTAATTTTAAAAACCTAGGATGTATTTTTGTACAGTTTGTTGTTATGTGTAATTGAATAGTTTTAGAATAACCTCGGTCAACACACTCTTGCATAAACTTTATTAATTGAGGAGATATCATAGGCTCACCTCCTGTAATAGCAACTTCTTTTACGTACTTTGCAACAGCTAACAGTTTATCGATATTTTTTGTTTTAGTTGGCCAGTTATAGTCTTCATTGTTCCAACGTTGTCCGTGCCAGCCGGGCTGTCCTTCTAAAGGATCGTTAATTGGATTATCCCAACCTAAGGCTTGCCACTCTTTCATTAATTCACTTGAAGCTCCAGGAAAACACATTTTACATTTTAAGTTACATTTGTTTCCGAATTTTAAATTAATTGTTTTTATAACAGGCTTGTTGTTGTCGGCAGGTTGATTTGCAATGGCATTCATACGAGGAGATACTCGGCCAATTGATTCTTCTTCGTAGCACTTGGTACACTCTTTAAGTGTTCGGCCTTGTTTCATAGCATTTCTAATTTGATTCATATAGTCACTATGGAACCATTCGTCAAAATTTATTTGATTAATAGTAGTGTCACCACCTACAAAAGAATATTTTGATGTAGCTTCGCAACATAATGCGTACCGTCCTTCATTTTTTACGCATACGTGATTGAAAGGTAATGTACAATAAGATTTATTTTTATTCATTATTAATAATTTTTATAAGGCAATCGCCTAGGGTTTCAGGAAAATTATTTACGCGATACTGTTTTAGGAAATCGGAACCATACCCATCGTGGGTTTCATACATAGGTCTAAAGCTAACCCAAAGTTGTCCAGTATCGGTTAGTAGTTGTTTCATGTCTTGTATAAACAGTCCCCAATTAGACTCAGGCATTAATTTTAATGGCTTTTCAGCTTCAGCAGAAACTTCAGGCCCTTCGTAATGTATATTTGATAAAAGGTGTAATATTAAATCGTATTGTGTAGATCGTAGTTTCATTAATTGCCTATACGATTGTGACCGAACTAGCCAGTTGGCAACCGGAGCAAATTGATATTCTTTAACATCTATGCCATAATGTTTTAATTCTTTCAGCATATTTTCTGATGTAGAGCGTGTAGTCATATATGGTTTACAATTGGTTGATGTAACAGTATGGCCAATGTCTAAAAGTTTTTTACTTAATTCCCCAGCGCCACAGCCGAGATCAAGAATATTTTTATATGGTTTTTTATCTAATTTAAAATATTTTATAATAGCATCTGCTCGATCTTCTCGTCCTTTTCTATCCAATTTTGTATATCGATCACTTCTAGAGAATTCTTGCATGGTAATATTTAATGTGTTAAATATCACTATGAAAATATATATTGCACTTGCAGTTGTTTTGGTATGTATGATATTGTTCTTTTGGATGCTTTGGCTTCAAGGAACGCCTGTTGTTGGAGTCTAGTTAATGGACCGTCGTACATTTGAAGTAGTTACTACATACAACCAAAACTATTATGACCGCTGGGGTAAAAAAATGATACAAACATTTTTGGAATACTGGCCGAAAGATGTTACGTTATGGTGTTATTGGGAAGAACAAAAGCCTGAAATATTTGCTGATAATTTAAAATATTTAAATCTATTAGAAGTTCAACCACAATTAAAAGCATGGATAGATAAATGGAAACATGATAAAAAAAAGAATGGTTGGGATCCAAACGGCATGAATAAAACTACAGGTGAATTTGGAATTTGGGACGAACGGCATAATGGTATTAAATACTCTCACAAAGTTTTTGCTCAGACGCATCGTATTAAAAATAGTACAGCAGATGTAATTTTTTATTCAGATGCTGATACATTAACATTTGCAAAACCAGATTTAAAATATATGTATAGTATAATGCCAAAAACTCATCTAGCTTGTACGTTCGAAAGAGACAAACGTAAAGATGAGACAGGGTTTTATATGCATAATCCAAAGCACCCAAGAGCAAAAGATTGGGCTAACGAATTAGAAAAAATGTATCTTAATGATGAAATTTGGGATTTTGAATTGGGTCAAGCAGATCAATATACTATGTGGTATGGGAAACAACGTTTTTCTGATTGTAAGTTTATGAACTTAATGGAGCATCACAATCTTTCGCAAAAAAATCATCCGTTTGTAAATTCTCCCATGGGAAGTTTTATGGATTCATTAAAAGGTGGCAGGAAGGAAAAAGGCACGAGTAGTTGGCAAGATATAGATAATCCCGACAGAAGAAGACAAGCATACTGGAGGAAAGTAAAAGCAAAGGAAATAGATAAAAAATGATGTATCCACTAGCAACGTCAACTTGGGGCAAAGAAGAATTAGATGCTATCCAAAAAGTCATTGATACAGATATGTATACAATGGGCAAACACGTTAAGCAATTTGAATCAGAGTTTGCAAAGTACTTTGGATCGAGGAATGCAATAATGACAAACTCAGGGTCGTCAGCAAATTTATTAATGTTGTCATTATTAAAATGGAAATATAAATTGACCGGAGATATTATTGTACCAGCAGTAGGATGGTCAACAACTTATTTTCCTGTTTCGCAAAACAATTTTAAATTAAATTTTGTTGATGTTGATCCAGAAACTTATAATATTGATGTTAATAAAATTGAAAAAGCTATAACACCACAAACAGTTGCTATCATGACAGTTAATTTATTAGGTAATGCTTGTGATTATGATGCAATACAAAAAATTTGTGATAAGCATAAGTTGATATTAATTGAAGACAATTGTGAATCAATGGGAGCAAGATATAATGACAAGTATGCAGGAACGTTTGGGTTAACAGGTTCGCACTCGTTTTTCTTTTCACATCATATACAAACTATGGAAGGCGGTATGGTGTTAACTGATAATGATGAAGATGCAGACTTTATGAGATCTTTAAGAGCTCACGGGTGGTGCAGAGAATTGCCAATGGACAGTAAACTGTATAAAAGAACAGGCGATGCTTTTTTTGATAACTTTACATTTATCACACCGGGTTATGCTATAAGACCATTAGAGATGAGCGGAGCAATAGGCTCAGTACAATTAAAAAAATGGCCTGCTATAATGCAGACTAGATTACAAAATAAAATACATTTCTTTACAAGATTTGAACATGAACCATGGATTAGATTGCAAAAAGAAATTGGAGAGAGTAGTTGGTTTACATTTGGTGTAGTATTAACAGGAGAATTAAAAGGACGCAGACCAGAAGTAATTAAAGCATTAACAAGTGCGGGAGTACAAACTAGGCCGTTAGCTTCACGAAATTTTGTAAGACAACCAGTTATGAAAGAACTTGAACAAGTACATACAGGAGTACTTGTTTATGAAGGAGCAGACGACATACACGATAATGGTTTCTTTGTTGGCAACGGAAGTGAAGACTTATCAAGAGGAATTGATAAGATGCATGACGTAATGAAGAAATTAGTATATGGCGGAATCTAGTTGTGAGAAAAGTTGCTTTAGTTAATACGTTTGGTAAAAAATATTGGCCACTTCCAGAACAAAAATGTTTAAAGTCAATTGAAAAGTATTGGCCAAAGTATGTTGAAACGTACATTTATCCGGATGATATAACACAACAATTATCTTTAGAAAGACAATATTATTTTGATTTGGTAAAGGAACAACCTGTATTACAAAAGTTTATTGACCGTCATGGAAATGACCCAAAGTTAAATCCTAGAATAAAACAAAACCAACAGCAACAAAAAGATTTTGATAAAGATTCAAAAATTTATGTATATGATGCTGTACGTTTTTCTTATAAAGTTTTTGCTTGTATAGATGCATATCAAAAAACAAAAGATAAGTGTCAACAGTTATGGTTATTAGATTCTGATTTAATTACATTTGAATATGTACCGCAAGAATGGACAGAACATATTTGTCCTGAATGGGCATTTACTTCATACTTGGGCAGACCTAAAAAAGGGTTTTCAGAAACAGGAATTTATATTTTTAATACGGGTCACAAGTATGCTGAAGAATTTTTTACACGTTGGCAAGAATATTATGATAAGGATAAACTTTTTAATTTAAAAGGATATACAGATTCGTTTGTTTTTGATGCAGTACGTTTAGAAATGGAAGCAGAAGGTAAAATTAAAAATAACGATTTAAATGATGGACGTTGGAGCGGAAAAAGGAAAGCAAGGCACCCATTTATTAATTCAGAGCTTGGCAAATACATGGATCATTTAAAAGGATATCATCGTAAATCCCAAATGAAATCACATAGAAGAGACCTTACAACTAAACATACACATCCATATTGGAACAGTTTTAATTGACACTAAGATTATAATATCATATAATTACTAGTATGTTCATGGTGGAAGTATAGACACCTATTGTGAAGGCGAGAGTCCGAAGCAATACGGCCAATTACCGTTGGCATCTCCTGTGTGAAAGAATAGGTGAGCATATAAAAAGTGGCTGTAGACCCTCCTGGGTCGTCTTCTACAGAGTGGCCCAGGGTAAAAGGGTCCATCTATAGCATTAATAATTAAAATATTCTGCAAGATGAGGAATATAATTTTTAATATGTATTTTTCTTAAGTTATCCTGTTTTACTACAAAGTCGTTTAATTGTTCCCAACTTTCTTTATTTGTTAAACCTAGTGAAGGTTCTAAAGCTTCGTGGGGTTTGTCAATTGTCGATAAACCGGTTGGTAACGGTTTCTTTATTTCATTTATAAATTTCCATGCAGTTTGTTTTATTACTGTATTGTTTGTATTGTTTTCTAATAGAATTAATTCTTTAATTGCTTTTTTTATATGTTCAATAGGTAACATATTAAAAGTCATGAAGTCTGGATCACGCATTATAAAAGTTTGAAGAGCCTTATCATTGTTAACACATAAAGGAGATATAGTTTCAATAAATTCAGTAACGTTATGTAAATTAAAAACAGATAAAGTAAAATTAAAAGTTAATTTACCCCATGGTTTATTAGTAAGCCATTCATTATAGAATTTAATATTTTTAAGAACAACGTCATAGTTACCCGGGTATCTAATATAATCGTAAGTTGAGTTAGTTCCGTCAATACTAATATGGATCTCAATCTCTTTAAATTTTTCACTGTACTTAAAAAACCTAGGATGTATTTTTGTGCCGTTTGTTATTACTTCTAAACTTATGTCTTTAGCATAATTGTTTTCAACACAAAATTTTAAAAACTCATGAAACCTAGGCATAGCCATTGGTTCACCACCGGTAAAGTGTAAACGTGTACAATGTTTAGCCATGTCTTTTAATTTTTTAAAATTTTCTTCATTAGCCATCCATTCAAAGTCTTCATAGATATAAGAGTCAAAATATTTTGCTGGACCATTTTGATTATGCCACCCTAGTTGTTTCCATTCTTTCCAAATCTCACTACTACTATATGGAAAACACATTTTACATTTTAAGTTACATTTGTTTCCAAATTTTATGTTCATGGTATCTATTTTTACTTCGTCTAGAGGGCGAGTTGGATTATTTTTAAAATACTCATTGTTTTCCCATTGTCTTAAGGATTGTTGTCCAGACTCTTCAACTTTATAACAACCAACACATTCTTTTAAAGGTTTACCCTTTAGCATAGCTTCTCTAACATTATTCATATAATCACTATGAAACCATTCGTTTATATTTTTGAATTTACTAATATGTCTTTTATTTTTTTTATTTGGATAATTTGGATCTGAAGCACAACATAATTGTAATTGTCCTGTTGCAGGAAAAAATGCTTGATTAAACGGTAATACGCAATATGTTTTTGGATATTTCATATGAAATATTTAAGAATACTATTGACACCACGTAATCTTTATTGTACTATTAAGATATGTCATTAACACCAATAGTAATTGAACAAACAACCAAAGGCGAACGAACCTACGATATATTCAGTAGGTTATTAAAAGACAGAATTATAATGCTTGAAGGAGTAATTGATGAACGCACAGCATCAGTATTGTGTGCTCAATTGCTGTTCTTAGAATCACAAGATTCAAAAAAAGATATAACTTTATACATAAACTCTAGAGGCGGACTGATTACTGCAGGTATGGCTATCTATGATACTATGCAGTATGTTCGTTCAGATGTACAAACAATTATTGTAGGAGAAGCTTGTTCAATGGGATCATTACTTGCATCATCAGGAACCAAAGGCAAACGTCTTATGTTGCCACACTCAAGACATATGATACATCAACCATTAGGTGGTACGCACGGTCAAGCAACCGATATTGAAATTCATGCTAAAGAAATATTAAGATGGAAAGAAGAACTTACAAAAATTTATGAAAAGAATACAGGCCAACCGTATGATACGTTAAAAAATGATATGGAACGAGATAAGTTCATGACTCCCGAAGAAGCAGTTAAATATGGACTAGCAGATAAAATTGTTTTAAGTAGAGAACAAGACAACAAGGAAATTTAATTAATATGTCATTTTATATTTGGCACACATTGTTAGTTACAGTATTCATTGCAATTGCATATGGATTAGGATATAGATTCGGCAGAATAAAATTATATGATAGGCTGTTGAATGGAAAGAAAGTTAAATCAAATTTAGTTAATGCCCAAAGTGATAAAGAAACTTCGCACAAAGATTGGTTAGAAGGATATCACAAATGGAAAAAAACCCAAAATAGAAATTAAAATGGACGATCCTGTAATGAAAAACGTTCTACCGTTAACGGATTGGGAGTCAAACAGGTGGGACGGTATTATTAGACCTTACTCACATAAAGACGTAGAAAAATTACGCGGCACAGCAGACATTCAATATACTCTTGCTGAAAGAGGATCAAGAAAACTTTGGTACAAATTAAAAGAGTTACCTTATGTAAGTGCCTTAGGTGCTCTTACAGGCAACCAAGCATTACAACAAGCCAAAGCAGGATTAGATGCTGTATACTTGTCAGGATGGCAAGTGGCGGCAGATGCAAATACAACAGACGAAATGTATCCTGATCAGTCATTATATAATACTGAGAGTGTACCTCGTATACTTAAAAAAATTAATAATACATTTATACGTGCAGATCAAATTCAACATATGGAAGGCAGTGGTGATACAGATTATTTTTTACCTATTGTCGCAGATGCCGAATCAGGATTTGGTGGTGTATTGAATACACACGAAGTATTCAAACATATGATTAGAGAAGGTGCTTCAGGAGTACACTTAGAAGATCAATTATCATCAGCAAAAAAATGTGGACACATGGGTGGAAAAGTTTTAGTACCAACTAGTGAGATGATTGAAAAACTTGTAGCGGCGAGACTTGCCGCGGACATAATGAACATTCCGTTAGTAATAATTGCAAGAACAGATTCACTTGCTGGTGCTTTAATTAGAAGTGACCACGACGAAGCAGATCAAAAATTTATAACAGGCGAAAGAACTGCAGAAGGATTCTTTAAAACAAAAGCAGGGATGGATCAAGCAGTTGCACGTGGACTTGCGTATGCTCCATACAGTGACATGGTATGGATGGAAACAGGTAACCCAGATATTGGAGAAGCTAAAGAATTTTGTACAGAAGTACGTAAACAATTTCCAAATAAGATGTTTGCATACAATTGTTCCCCATCATTTAATTGGAAAGCTAAACTAAACGATGCACAAATAAGAAGTTTCAAAGATGAATTAGGGGAGATGGGTTGTAAGTTTCAATTTATTACATTAGCAGGATTCCATTCACTAAACCACAGTATGTTTGATTTGTCTAAAAAATATAAAGAAACAGGCATGACTGCATTCGTTGAACTGCAACAAAAAGAGTTTGCGGCGCAAGAACAAGGGTTCACAGCAGTTAAACACCAAAGAGAAGTTGGTGCAGGATACTTTGATGAAATATCAAAACTAGTTACAGGTAGTAGCACGTTAAGTGCTTTAGAAGGATCAACAGAAGAGGAACAGTTTTAATGCCTTACGGCGGAGGTGCAGATAAACCAAAAACTAAACGTCCTTATACTAAAGTAAGAATGGTTCCTGAAGATTCTAAAATGAAAGATCATGGATATTATTATTATG
>VMHT01187609.1_pt1 | contig 13863 bp, 3 predicted proteins | sample 4693611 | NCBI WGS metagenome assembly VMHT01 (sample SAMN12280063, study PRJNA550983) | marine metagenome | isolation source: seawater sampled from same location over 5 years 0.02-0.2 micron viral filtrate | place: USA: collected off the coast of southern California halfway between the port... ... | reverse complement strand
TTCAGCAGATGGTGGTATAAAGAAGTTTAATCTACCTTTACCAGCTCCAGCTACTTCAGCTTTTACTCTACCATATTCTTTTTCAGATGCTATACCTGTTTTGTTTTCTAGTATATCATTAAAGCCTTTATCTAGATTTTTACTTATACTAAACTTAGATTTAGCTTGCTGTGTTTTAGATTTAACATCAAATACATCCAATGCTTCTTGCACTGCTTTAACGTTTTTATACGCATCATCTACAAAGAAAAAGTCATTGTAACCTTCAGCAGCTTTACTCGTCATCCATCTAGCTTTGGCTTGCGGTGTGCCATCTCCTAAACCTACAATATTTTTAATAGGCAGGTTAACGCCAAGCGCATCCATAAATTCTTTAATAGGACCAGCAGCGTCAGCAGGACGAGCTGTAAGTATGAACACGTCTTCAGCGCCTCTAGCTTCAACTATGTTTTGTATAGCTTTAAACACAGGACCTTTTTTGCCATCAACAACTTTACTAAACTCTGCAAAATCGAACGTAGCTCCTTGAGATTCTAGCTCTCCAGCTCTTTCAGCAAACTGTGTAGCGCTTAACGAACCTTCTGTACCGTCCGGCATTTCATACAATACTTTACTATTAGATCTAGCTAGCGTGTCATCAAAGTCAAACACGCGTATTTTTTTAACAGGCGATTCAGGATTTCTAGCATTAGCCATAGCCTTATCAGCATTGTCAAGATTATTTAACACTTCTGGATTAGGTTTTGATGTACTGTAACTAATAGAAAAATTTTCTTTGTTATTTTTATTAGATGCTTTTGGTACAGATTTTAACTTAGCTATTTTGTTTAACAAATCTTGACCTGCTTTAGCAGTTATAGTACCATCTAATACTGTTTTAAGTATCTTGTTTTGATCAAATATAGTGTCTGGATTAACATCACTAGGTTTTAAAGCAACGCCTAGTTCTTCAGCTATTGTTCTACCATTATAGTAAAAAATACCATTAAGATCAATACCAGCTTCAATTAATCTTAATATACCAGCTTTATTTGTTGTAATGTTTGTACCTTCAGCCATTGTAGAATCTAAATCTGCTTGATCTATTTTAAAATCATCAGCTTTAGATAATAAAGTTTGTTTAAAATTATCTCTTATATAAGGAAAAATACTTTTAACTTTACCTGTTTTAATTGCTAATTTTAATTGCCCGCCAACTGCCGAAGCTGGAGGTGTATGTTCTTCTCTATATTTTTCTCCTTTGCCTTCAACTCTTTGATTTACTTTAGCCGCCGGATTAGTAGCGTATTTAGGATTTTTAGAAAATGAATTTATTTGAGCAGATATTTTAATCAAACCATTAGTCGCTTGATACGCACCCTCTACAATTAAACTAGCAAGCTTCATTGCAGAAGGATCTTTAGATACTATAGATTCTAAAACTAAAACAGTAGACTCTAGTATATTTAAATTTGTTTCAAACTTATTGTTGCTTTCTGTTGTTCCAGCTTTTTTAGCCTGTACTCTTTGAGGTTTAGATTTAAGTAATACTAACTCGTTTTCTTCTTTTTCTGTTTTGTTTACAATAGACTCTAGCTCTTTTACGCGTTTTTCAGTATTGTTCTGAGCTGCTTTTTTTGCGGCTATATAAGCAAGATCTTCTTGACCATAGTACAATCTATTTCTATCAGCAACAAGTGAAACGTCATCACCAAATTTTTTAGTTATTTCTTTAACTGATGGAGGTTTAAATGCTTTTCCAAATTGTTTGCTTTCAATCCATTGACCATTTGTTAGTTCATAATATGGTTTATTTTCTTTTAACTTAACTTTGTTTTTAGCAGCCCAATTTTTTAATTTTTTAGCTTTTGTTCTAGTACTAGCATTTTTAGAATTTATTTTTTCAGGTTTAACTCTTATTGCTCCAGAATTTTTTAAAGCACCGGCAAGAAATTCTTGTAGGCCAAAATTAGAATTATTTTTTATTAATTCTAAAAGTTTATTTTGCCAAAATTCTCTATTTTCAGGTGTTATAGTAAGAGGTTCTTCTTCAATAATAGCATCTACTTGTTGTTTAGTTCGAGCGCTAGATATTTTATTTAAAACTTTTTGATATTCTTTATTTAATATATCAAGTTTAGATAATTTACTTATAGCAAACTTAGCAGTAGGTGACACTTGTAACTTTTCAGCCATCTTAGCTTGTTCAGCTAATGGTTTTGATTGAAACGCTTGAGTGCTAGGTGTAGCTTCTGCAATAAACTTAGTTGCAATAGCTTTAGCTATAGCTGTTTTTCTATTGCTAACAGTTTGAGCTGTACCACCTGTAAGAAAATTAGCAAGTTGAGTTTCAGTAGGTTTTAGTCTATTATATAAGTCTGCGCCTGCTTTCATTTGCTGTGGAGTTACATAAGCAACCCTACCTTGCATCATAAACTTTTCTATTTCTTTTTGCTTTGTAAGTCTTCTATTAAATTCAGTAAACAACTTAGGTTTACCTTGCTTAGTTAAACCAGTATCAAACCTAACTAAAGAACCTATACCTAAACCTTTTATAAACTTAGGGTTTTGTCTTATAAATTGCCTGTAATCTTGCAGCGATCTACCACCTAATATCTCTTGCTTAATAAAATTTACAAAAGCTGTATCGGGTTTTAAAACTTCTTTTCTAAACTTATCACTAAATGGATCTTTGCCTTGGGTTTGCTCTGTAACAAACTCTCTTATTTTATCTTTTGTTTCTTTAGATAATGGTTGACCATCTATTTTTATACTATCAACTAATTTAAAATCAGCATCAGCTTCAGCTACAGTTTCAAGAGGAGCTGGACTATCATCAGCTATCTCGCCAACACGCTCATCAGACATTCTATTTGTAATATCTTCATTACCAATTTCTTCTTGATAAAAATCTTGACGCTTAGGGTTTATGTTGGATATTACAAGCGTAGAAAACTTTGCTAATTTTGGATTAAATCTTTGTAATAAACCAGGTAGAAATTGTATTACAAAACTTTCAGCATCTTTTCTTTCAATAGGTTTCAAACCTTGTTTTTTGGCTTCTCTTGATTTATACCCCTTAAAGTTTAAACCAGGACCTGAAAGAGCAAGTATTTTATATTGCTCTATAAGTTCAGCATTGTCTTCTTGAATTTTACCTTCTTTATAATCTCTAGCAAGTTCATTTAATTTAGATCTTGAAAAACTTTCACCTGTGAAATCACCACCAACTGTATCTTCTGCTCTACCTTCTTTACCAAAATGAGCTTGTGCATTATAGTTTTTAATAAACCTAAGAACATCAGCTCCTTGATTAGTTTTAAATTGAAACTTATTACCAAGAGGTTTTAGTAAAGTATTTACAAATCCTTTAAGCCTATCAGTTGTAGCCTCTGTTACACCAACGCCATCTGCTAGCAGATCAGACATGGCATTCATAGCTTCTTCAAAGTAATCACTACGACCTTCATATATACCTATACGCTCTTCTATCAATGCAGAAAAGTCTGGATCATATCTTTTTAAATAGTTTATAAGCGCTTCGCCTGCTTGGTTTACGTTTTTAGAACCAAACTTTTCAGCAGCGTAACTGTGTAATACTTCATGTGCAAAAACACCTACTCTACCTTTTTTAATAGAGTTTGTTTTATCAATAAGTATAGTACCGCCTACGTTCACAGCTTCAAACTGCCCATTGTCTATTTGCTTTTTAAAATCTTTAAAATCACTATCTAAGTCTTCTTGACTAATAGCTTCTCCATTAAACTTAGATGTAGCTCTATTGGCTAGATAAGCTTCTACTAAAGCTGCTTTACGTTCTTCTAAACTACCTTCAAATACTTGTATATTTAAATTTAATCCATTTGCTTCTGCAAAAGCTTTAGCATTTTTCTCACCTTTGTTTATTAGCTCGGTATTTATTTCAACATTGTAATTTTCAAAAGCTTTTTCCTCTACTTGCTCATCTGTTGGATCTTCAATACCTTCTGTTATTAAATCTTGAAGAGCTGTATCGTAACCTAGTTGTTTTGATTTTTCACTAAGATTAGAATACTCTTTAGCTATATTTGTAGCGTTTTGCATACGCATTGTAACATCATACATCGCGTAACCTTGCTGGCTTTCAAAAGCTACAGCCGTTTCGTTTATTTGTTTTCTGTTTTTAGCTAATGTAGATTCGTTAGTTAGTATAGCTTCTCTTTCATTTGCCAACTGATTGTATTCAGATTCAAGTTGACTTTTAAAAACTTTAAGTTGCGCAGGTGTAGCATTAGACATAGATGCGTTCATAAGTCTTTTACTTATCTTACGCATTTTTGCATTAACTTCACCTACTTGATACAACTGCTCTAAGCTTAAATCACCACTGCTTATTCTTTCAAATATACCATTAGTTACATTATTAGCTTCGCCAGTTAATTGATCTACCATGCTTTGTATCTCAGGAGATAAATCTAAATTCATTAACTTTATATCATCAGGAGATTGAATCTCAGGACGACCAGTAAGTTTTCTTAACTTTTCTAATAATTCTTTATTATTTCTTGCTTCTTCTTTAGTAGCAGCTTCACTAGCAATACCTTGGCTAACAGCTTTAAAACCGTTTACACTACCAAGCCCACCACCCATTAAAGCTCCTTGAGCTATAGATTCTACAAAACCTTCTGTTAATTTTTTATCAGTTAAAGATTCAAAAAAGTTTTTATCTTCATCTAATATATATATATCCCCCCAGTTTTGAACTAAAGTTGTAGCTCCTTCAGATAATCCTTCTCTTCCTATACCTTTAGCAAATTCTTTACCAGCAAATTTAAAACCTTCTTTTATAGTTTCTTTTGGTAAACCTTTTATACCTTGTTTTATACCTTTTAATATAGCTATTGTACCTATTCTTTCAAAAGCAACTTCAGCTATACCAGCAAGAGCTTGATTAGTAATGCCTCTTAAAGTGCTTATACCTAAAGTTTTAGTATCTTCAGCTATTTCTTGTTCAATAGCATTTATTTCAAAGCTATCTGTTACTTCACCAGATTCTAATCTAGATCTATTACTTATAATTCTTTCTGCTGCATCTTTTTTTCTTATAGCTAAATCTAAACCTGAACCACCAGCGCCTGATAGAAAAAACAAAGGAAGCGCGGCGGATCCAGTAGTTGCCATAGCAAGAGATGGAATTAAGTTTGTTGTAGAACCAGCAACCCATCTACCAGCGTCATTTAAATCTTTAATCTCGTCTACACCTATACTAGTTTGGTAAGAAGCCAACTCTTCTTGCATTTCTTTACCTAAACTAACAACACCAAAAGTTTTTTCTACTTGAGTGTCTAAAGTACCGTTCATTAAAGCTAAAGGATTATTATAAGCAACAGTAAGTTGAGCTAATGGATATGAAATACTAGTACCTAAGTTTTTAAAATTACTTCTTAACTGAAGCATTCTGTTGTAGTTTTTATTAAACTCTTGTATAGTTATAGGTATTATAGATGCTTTTTCTTCTAAGTTTTCTTTTTCAACTTTGTTTTGTAATTCTTGTAAACTATTTTGCGTTGCTAATAAGTTTTGAAAATTATTTTCAGCAGATTTAAAAGTTAATAAAGTGGGGTCTGCTTCATAAGCAGCTAAAGAAGTTTCATAAGAAGATAACTGTCCATCGTACTTAGTAGATAAATCTTTAAAAGATTCTGCGCTTAGTTTTATATTTTCAATATCATCAGCTTGTAGTGCTTGTAAAGCAAGTCTATCTGATTTATTTAAATTACTAGCATATTTTGCCCCTCTTTGTTTTACATACTCAGCCTTACGTTCAGCATCGTAAATTGCTAGCTCATCTTCAGAAAGGTTTTCAAGAGGATTACCTTCTTTGTATTTTTTATACTGATCAAAGTCTTTTTTATTATCAAAATCTTTTTCAGTTATAGTTAAGTCTACTTGCGCTAAACCCATAGCACCTGGTATAGGTTTTGTTGCTTCGCTTTCTAGTATTTCAAACTTATTAATTAAGTTGTTTTTATAATTAGATTGTAACTCTTGATCACTTAAATCTTCAGGTTCTACGTATGGTAAAAATTCTTTTTTATATTTTTCACCAAATTTATTTTTAGCTTCTTTAGTGTAACTAAGATTAGCATTTTCGCGTATGTATTCATTAAGCTTATCTGCAGATTCTTTTAATTCTTCGTCTGATTTATCAGATCCAACTTTTGAAGAATCAAAAACATCTAGTAAAGTACCACTAGGCATTACAAAATTACCTAAACCTATAACATCTAAAGCTTCAGACATATAATCAGAAGCTGCTTTATCTCCGCTTTTTCTTATTTTAATAGCATCTGTAGATCCTATATTTGTTGTTGTATAAGAAGATAAACCTAATCTAGATAATTTATCATTTAAGTTCGTAACTACGTTTGTTTCACTGTCTTTTAAATCATCTATTGTAACTAAAAAGTCTTCAATATTTAATCCCGAAGAAGAATCTTCCAAACCTAAGCCCGAACTCTCGGGTGCTTGCCCGGTTTCCGGTGTTGCAGTTGCACCCTTCGCCGCAGCACCGTTTGTCTTTCCCGCGTTATATTCTTGTATAACCGCTTTAATGTTTTGCTCTGATTCACCAGCGTCAATCATGCGCTGAACAATAACTTCTAATTCTTCCATATTTAATTTGAATATAATGCTATTAATTCTTGAGGAGTCATTTTCCTTTCTTGTCTACCGGGTTGTGTACTAGTCAATACTTGTTTTAACAATGCTTTTACTTCATCAGGACTCATAGAACTATCTATTTGAACTGTGTTGTCTGCCCCTTTAATAGAAGAGGTTACGTCTATAACTGTTTCGTCACCTACGTCTATATTTTTCTTAACTACAAAACCTTGTCCTCTTAATACTTTTTCTAGCTCATATAAGTTTTTTTCTTCTTCGCCTTCTTCGTTAATTTTAGTTTCAGCTGGCGGTATATTTAAATCATCAATAAAAGAAACATCTATAGTTGTTTTAGTTCTTGGTGGTTGTCTTGTAACAGCTTGATCTTTACCTACTCTAGTCTGAGGTATAAGAGCTTCGAAGTATTGATCAAACGCAGCAACGAATTTACCTTCTGATTCAGGTGTAAACATACTACTCTCGCTACCACCACCTATTTCTAGCTTTTCATTATTACCAAATATCTGTTGATAAATAATCTGAGCTTTCTGTGGATCTTGCAAGTAAGAACTTATCATAGCATTTCTAGCATTTTGAGTTACAGCCATAGCACCAGCTACGTTAGTAGGTTCTATAGCATAGCGTATAGTACCTTGGTTATTAGTTACAAACTTAGCATTTTTTATGTCTATATATTCTTGAGATATGTTACCATCTTTATCTACAATTTCAGCACCTAAAAGCATGTCGCCTATTTCTTTATCTATGTTAGGTACTGTAAGAGGATCGAAAGATAAAAATAAACCAGCGTCTTGATCTATATAACCTTTTTCTGTTTGCTTAGATATCTGATCACTAGTAAGCCTTATTCTAAAGTTCATATCTTTATCAAGATAATATTCAGAACTACCGTTTTTAGTAGTACCAGTAAGTGCTGGCATACCTAAGTTATAATCTTTATTTGCATCAGTACCTACCGTAGCCACACCGCCTTGATTACCAACTTTAGAAGGATTTTCAATAACATCAGAGCTGTACGTGCTTGCAGAGTCTTGTATACCTGCTATAAGACCTTGATATTCACCAAGCTTACGCATAACTCTAGCTTGTTGATTCATATACTTAGTACGATCTTCTTGATTTTGCGCTTGCTTAATATCTAAACTTAATTTAGAATTAGCACTAATAAGATCAAAGCCAAGTTTATACAATGAATCATTGTTAATACCAGCTTTAGCCAGCTGACCAATCAGTTGCTGCTGCTGCTGTGTTTGAAACTTATAGTTTTCTTCTTCGTTTTTTCTAGCTTGTAATGCATCAGCGTTACGCTTATCAAAAACACCCTGCAAAGCTTTGTTAAAACCTTGCCCTAAGTCAGATAATGTTTTAGCATATATAAAACCTGATTTATCTAAAACAGTTTGAGGTCTTTCATAAGCTCCAGCTGTAGTGTATTTCCCTGAAAATTTTGGTAAGTTTGCCATATTATTATCCTTTTTTTAAACCTTGAGCTAAAAAAGTCATTCCAGCGCTGCCGACTGTATTAATAGCACTACCAAACATAGAGGCTTGTTGCGATCTGTAGTTAGCTTCTTGCTGCGCGGCACCTGTTATTTGAGCTTGAACTCTATTCATTTTTTCGGTTTCTCTACGTTCTTTTTGACCGTAAACAAATTCTTTACCTAAAACACCTGCTTGTTGTATACGCCCTGCTTCACCCATTTGCGCGGTTTGAACACGCTGTGCTTCAGCCATTTGAAGACGTTCTTGAGCTTGTTGCCCTTGAGCTTTTAATTGCTCGTTTTGAGCTTCTTGTCTTTCAATATCTGCCGATACACCTCGTTTACTTTTTAAAGCAGCTTGAGCAAGAGCCGTCGCGCCACCCGCGCTAGCGCCAGTAGCCATAAGAGTATCAAGAGTATTTGCTAAAGCTATATCTGCTTCTTCAGCTTGGAATTCAGCTGCTTGCGTAGCTACACTTAAATTAGCATATGGATTTGAAACAATATCAGATGTATCAGTAATAAAACCTTGCAGCGAAGTAACATCACTATAAGGATTTATAATAGGTTGTCTACTATTTTCTAAACCTTCTAATTTACTTTGTAGTCTTCTTTTTTCGGCTGCCGCACGCTTAGCTCTTTTACCAGCTCCTATGCCACCAAGTACACTGCCAAGTAGACTGGCACCACCCATAGCAATACCAGCAATAGCTAATGGAGCTAAACCATAGTTCAATCCAACTACATCTGGTCCATACCAGACATTGTGTAATATTTCTAATATATATTCCATAATTTTTATTTAATAAGCTGATTCAACATACTCAGATGAAACTGCAAATAATTCCATTGGTTGTGTTTTAGCGTCTACAATATTTTGATTAACATTTACTTTTCCTGTTTCTATTTTAACAACAGCATAATACCCTTTAACACCAGTCATATCATCACCAAATACAACCTCGCCAGCTGTAGCTGGACTAGAATTAACTATGCTAGCGTAGTACTTACCTTCTTTTAAGTAAAAGCCAGCGTTATAAACTGAAGTATTAACACTATCAATTTGCAATACAGCCACGCCGTTACCGCCAGAAACAGTTAGGTTTTCACCGTTTTTATACCCAGTACCAACTTGATTTATAACAACTGATTGTATAGCGCCAGCGCCAGACACCTGCGTTATGTTGCAAGAAAAACCTGTACCAGCTCCAGTTGTAGCAACAATAACGTTGTTTGCTAAGCCATACGCTGCGCCTGCGTTTGTTATAATAACCTCTTGTATAGTTTGTTCTTCATAAAGACCTGCTGCATTACTTAAAACCACATTAGCAGTATCATTTAAATCAAAAGATCTGCTAGCTTTATATTCACTAATTTTCCAACCGCTAGATCCTTCGTAGTTTACAGTCTTAAATACTTTTGACATGCTTACCTTAGGGTTAAACACGAATGTTATAGAAGAATTACTAGACACGCCATAAAAAGTATTTCTATCATACAAACCTGTAGCAGCATCAAAATTATCTACATAATGTTTATATAAAGATCCATCTTTAAAAGTATAAAAATCACTTTGAATACTAATAGCCTGATCAGGCTCATATGTAAAAAAGCTAGGCCAACCTAAAACTTGCTCGTCAAAACTAAGCGTGTTAAACGTAGGGTTGTTAGCATTAGGGTTTTGTTGTAAAGATAATACATATTGCTTGTTGTATATATCCCAGCTACCTAAAGCTTTACCAGGTAAATCATTTGTTTGGTCTAAATTATCAAATTGATCTCTAAAATAATCTATCATACCGTAATTAGATATTTCAGTTAGACCATCTCTTGATAATCTCATTACAGCATTTCTATCTTTGTCTGTAAAATATTTTCTGTACCCATACACAGCAAAGCTTTCTGGGTTTTGGCTAATACCAAAATTACCTATAAACGGTTGTATAGTACCTATAGTAGTATTTACATTTGATATAGATGTACTACCTTCAGCAGTGTATATAGCATCTTTATCTATAAGAGCTCTACTAACTTTGTTTTCTTGGAATATAACAAGGTTTGTGTCTTCAGCATATAGCTTTTGTATACTACCGTTCGCGGGATCAGCTGATTTAGTTATATCATCACCTACAGAAAAAACGTTAGTATCATTTACACCTGTAGTAGAATTATAAATACCAGAATATATAAGACTATTAAATCTTATAGAAGAATTAGGTTCGTCTTCTACTATAAAAGCTCTTGGTCCTAACTCTACAGTTGTATTGTTATAACCACCTCTAATGCGTGATTCTTCTATAGCCCAACTATCTGCTTGAGTAGTAGCCGCGGATATTACAGGATAACCACCGTCAACACCAGGCGGAACGCCAAACGAACCGTTCCAAGACATTGTATTAGTTCCTTCTATAGTCTTTTTTAAAATAAAAGTATTGTAGTAATCTACTTCGATTATTGCACCCATTATTATATTATCACTTGATTATTTAAGTATATACACAAGGACTTGACGCTGTTGTTCTAAGTCCAGAAGCGTTAAATGTAGCTGTATAAGCACCGTCTTTATTTTGTTCTAAGTTTATAGAAGGTCTTTGGAATCTATAAATTCCACTTGTTAATGTTTTTACCTGTGTTAAACTAGTATTACTATATAGTTGAGTAACGTATTTAGTTATTCTTTCTCTAGCATAAACAGCTGTAGGCATGCTACTAGAACATGTAGCACCAACCGCAGATATTCTATATTCGTAATAAAGCGGACCTGTACCTATTTGAGGATAATTAGCATCACCAACTTCAGTTGTCATTGTTGTAAAAGAACTTACAGTGCCACTACAACTAGGGTATTGAAGATTAGTACCAGTAAGGTTTGGTTGTATAATTCTATATTCTCCAGCGCCATTACCAGAACCTCCAACACCGAATACTTGTATTTTAGTACCAGTTTGATTTGAACTACCGCTATTTGTAACTTCAAAATTGTTGCCTCCACCAGGACCATTATTGTTAGTCATACCACCTTTTATACCTAACCACTGTCCATTAAGATTAGAAGCTTCACCGTTAATATCTGTAGCGTTTATCCAAGTTGCGCCACTATTAGCTCTATACTGAACAACTGGAATATTAGGTAAAGCAACTGTTGAACTCACATCAGCGTTAAAAACAGACATACTAACAAAGAATTGACCTTGTGTTAAAGCTCCTTTTAAATTATTTTTAACATATATATTACCTGTTTGAGTATATTTGTTAGATGGTGATGTACAGAAAAAATTAGTTGCAACTGTAGGATCTGAAGCAGAAAAAGGTATACCATTTATTGTAGCACCACCAGTAGTATTAGCTCCTTCAACAACTGTTATTATGTCATTTAAAGAATAACCACTACCAGCTTCTTCTACAGATAAACTCTGTATAGCGCCACCTGTTAAAACTTGGTTTACTTTTAAACCAGTACCACCTAAAGGCAAAACAGTAGTTGCTAAATCATCAGTGTCTGTATATCCAGACCCTGCAACTATACCTGTGAAAGAATATATCTTCGGCACGGGAGGTGTTGCTAGTAATGAATCAAAAGTTACATTAGTGTCACTATCTACAAAAGCTAAAAGATTATATTCCCCATCAAAAGCTTCTAACGCTATTCCTTGATTAAAATTACTATCAACCGGAGGTACACCTACATTTACAACAAAAGTACAATCAGCAGTTAAAAATCCAGCTGTTCCACCTGCATCAATTACTCTTACAGTTACATCATAAGCGCCTATGCCATTTGAAACTGTCAATAGCCCAGAGCTATTTATACTGAATACAGTAACGTCTAAGCCATTTTGTTGTTGCGATTGTATAGACCAAACCAAATCACTAGCTTGTTGACCAGTAGCTGCGATAGCACCATTAACCGCGGCGAATGTTTTAACCGTAGTGTCACCAGCGCCTATAGTAACAGGCGTTGTGCAATTTGTTATAGTAGGAGCTATATTTGTTAAGTTTCCAGTTTTTACTATAGTATTAGTTATACCTGCCGCATCAGTTACGTCAACACTAAAAGTGTAATTTTCTGTAGCGCTAGAACCAGGAGCGTAATAAAACACGTCGTTAGTAGCAAGTCTTAATACATCCCTTGCAGGTGTAAAAGTAAGTGTGGTACTGCTAAAAGTTTGTACTTTATTAAGTACAACAGTAGAACCTGCAATAGATAAAACAAATGTATTTGCTAACACACCTGTGCCTGTTACTAAATCATCTACCTTAACAGTACCTGATATACTGCTTAAAGTTATAGTAGCTGTACTAGAAGCAGCGCTAGTAGCGGTAGCAGTATTACCTACTATTATAGTGCTTTTAGTTAAAGTAAATCTACTAGTAATATTAGACCCACCGCTTTTTAATACTTTAAAATTACTAATAGTATATGCGGGTATTTGATTTCCTAAAGCTGTTTGAGGATAAAAATAACCAGTATAAGGCGATGAAATAGAAGCATTTACAATTGTACTAGCAGATGCCATAGCTTCTGTTTGCAGATAATTCCAAGCATTAAAATTACTAGCGCCTTGGTTGTCATTAATCTGTGGGTTTAAAACAGATATTAGCCCAGCAGTACTTGTTTCAAAAAATAAATCTAATCTGCTTTCAACAGGTTCTGTTTCAAGTATTGCTAATTGATTCATTTCAGGATAAGGCTGTCCAGCTCCTTGCGCTGTACCTATACCACCTGTTTTTGTACTAATCATTCTACCTATAAGAGGATTTGATGACGCGTCGTAAAATATGTTAACTGCACCAGTTGTAGGGGTTGACACTGAGGGAATTACACCATCAACATCAAATAAATCTTTTAAATCTGATATTACGTTTACAGTTATACTTTGTGGTACTAAGTCTGTAGCGCTAATATTAGGATCGTACTGCTCGTTACCTACAGTGCTATAAGCACCACCAGCTGTTGTGTTTTGAACTCTACCAAATAATTGTACAGAACTTCTAAATTGTCGTTGATCAGGCCCTACTTCAGATAAATCTCTAGGAACTTTATTTATATTATCGTTAAACAAAGTTGTTTGACCTGTCAGTTCTTCAAAAGCAGATGGCGCTGCGGTATTTAAAGGACCTTTAACTATACCAGGCAGATATACATTATAATACTCTTGTTCTTTTTGTTGTACTACAATTTTATAGCTATACCAACCTAAAGGATTGTAATCATAATTAGCGGTATCAGTATTATAAAGACCAGGTTCACCTGTTTCTGAATTAGCAATTTTAATACTAGGATCACTAGTAGTATCGTTTCCGTTTATACCACTAGTTATTTCAGATAAAACTTCTATTTTCAAAGAATCACCTCTCCAAGTTATAGAACTTCCAGGTGTTTGATATGGATTAAATACAGTTGACGCCCCAAAAAGATTAGCAGTCAATGTGTCTGAATTATTTGTAGACAACAAAACGGACGATTGTCTACCAAATCTATCTGATAGAACAAAACCAGCTTGATAATTTCTATTTTCTTTTAATGAAGAGTTTGGATAAGCAACTACACCTTTATTGCTATTTAAATTTTGTATTTCAAATTTTTCGTTTGTAGCAACTTGGTAGTTTATACCAGATGGCGGTGTATGTTTGTTTTGGAAATTACCATATATAACTCTATTGCTAGCAAGCTCTTGACTAAATGCTTTTACTGGTATTTTATCAAACACACGTATTAACTCATCTTCTGGTAACTCTT
>VMHT01220325.1_pt1 | contig 13865 bp, 19 predicted proteins | sample 4693611 | NCBI WGS metagenome assembly VMHT01 (sample SAMN12280063, study PRJNA550983) | marine metagenome | isolation source: seawater sampled from same location over 5 years 0.02-0.2 micron viral filtrate | place: USA: collected off the coast of southern California halfway between the port... ... | reverse complement strand
TTTACAGCAGAAGGCCTTGATGCAGGTGATTATGGTATGTTTATATCTAGCACCTGGGAAGATGATGACGGGGTAGAGCAAACTAGGCTCGGAGTAAGGTATAATGAACTCCTAGCTTTCATAATAACAACTTTATAGGAGAACAAGATGGCAAATACATACGAATGGGACTGTAAAACAGTAGACGTGTACCCAGAATACGAGGATCACACAGATACAGTTTACAACGTCCATTGGAGACTTAACGCAACAAGTAGTGAAACACACGAAGTGGATGGTCAAGAAGTACCATACACCGCTAGTGTTTATGGCACTCAATCATTATCATTAGAAGATGTCGGTACAGACTTTAAACCTTTTGACGAATTAACTAATACAATAGTTACTGGTTGGGTTGAGGGTAATATGGGTGAAGAGGAAGTAGCAAACTTAAAGTCTGCTTTAGACTCAAAAATATCTGAAGAGATAACACCTACGACTGAAACAAAAACTATAGGCGAGTAGATGGAAACACTTTTTCAAGTTGTTATCATAATCGGGATAATATACTTTATAATAAATAAAAAGAAACCAGAATGGATAGATACAATACTATCCAAATTTAAGAAGTAAACATTATGGCAGATACCTACACCACCAATTTAGAACTTAGAAAACCACAAGTAGGAGGCGCTACTAATGAATGGGGTGGCAGATTAAATAATGATTTAGATATCATTGACGGTATTTTTGCTGCTAATGGCGCAGGTACTAGTGTAGGTCTTAATGTTGGTAATAATAAAACCTTAACAGTAACAGGCACATTAACCTCTACTGGTACAGCATCTTTTACAACTATTGATGTAAATGGTGGTGCAATTGATGGATCTCCAATCGGTGCAAATTCAGCATCAACTGGTGCATTTACTACTTTATCAACAACTGGTTTAGCTACTTTAAATAGTGCAACAATAACTGGAACATCTACACTAACCACAGTAGATATAAACGGTGGCGCAATAGACAATACTGCTATTGGTGCTACTACAGCATCAACAGTTGTAGCAACCACAATAACAGGAACTACTGTTACAACTAGTGGTAATGTAAATACTACTGGTGGCGAGCTACAAATCAATGGTACTAACGTACTAGAAAAAGTATATCCAGTTGGATCTATCTATATCAATGCAACTAGCGCAACCAATCCAGGTACATTACTTGGTTTTGGCACATGGGTAGCTTTCGGAGCTGGTAAGGTTGTAGTTGGTTTAGATTCTACTGATACAGACTTTGACACAGTGGGAGAGACTGGCGGTGCAAAAACACACACATTAACAACTAGCGAAATTCCATCACATACACATGCTTTAGATGCTAGTGATAATCCAGGTGGATCTGGAGCGATTGAGGTTGCTGGTGGTTCACCAACATCAACACAGTCAACACAAGCCACAGGTGGCGGAAGCGCGCATAACAACTTACAACCATACATAGTTGCTTATATGTGGAAACGTACAGTATAGGAGCTGACAATGGCCCTATACCCAATCACACCACCCGCAGGAATAGTAAAAAACGGTACTGATTACGCCAACAAAGGACGTTGGGTAGATGGTGATTTAGTACGTTTTGAAAACGGTTATCTTAAACCTATTGGCGGTTGGACAAACTTTGAAAATACTACCCTAGCAGGCACGCCGATAGCCATGTATTCTTATAGAACTAATGACGGAGACAAGGTTCTAGTTGTTGGCACAAGAACAAAAGTTTATGTATTTTATAATGATGCCTGGATAGATATCACACCATCGGGTTTTGTTGGCGATTCTGTCAATACTTCAAATGGCTATGGTACATACGATTATGACGAAGAGAATTATGGAGTTGCAAGATCAGCGTCTACGCTTGCGTTAAAAACAGATCATTTCTCATTTGATAACTGGGGAGAGCATTTAGTATTTTGCTGTTCTAGTGACGGTAAAATATATCAATGGCGACCAGATGCAGGATCAGGATCTCCAGATACTATAGCTACACAAATAACAAACTCACCAATAGGATGCCAGGCTATTATAGTAACCAATGAAAGACACTTGGTAGCCATTGGTTCATACAGCGATCCTAGGAAAATATCCTGGAGCGATAGAGAAGACAATACCAACTGGACCGCAACAGCAAGAAACACAGCTGGAGACTTACAAATACCTACTGGTGGTAGAGCCTTGTATGCAGTTAAGTGGCAGAACAGCGTTATTATATTTACCGATATTGGTATTAATAAAATGTATTATGCTGGTTCTCCATTTGTATATGGAATACAAGACGCTGGAGTTAACTGCAAGGCTATCTGTCCTAGAGGCATAGTTGCTTCTGGTGACTTCATATCATGGATTGGAGAGAACTCATTTTTCACATACTCAGGTACTGTAAAAGAACTAAAATCAAATGTGCATGATTTCATTTTTGATAACATACAATCTGGTACACAAGAAAATACTTTTGGTACACATAACGTAGACTTTAATGAGATATGGTGGTTTTTCCCAGTTGGGGATGACTACCAACCAACACCAAACAAATATGTTATCTGGAACTACTTAGATAATGTATGGTCCATAGGATCTATGGATAGAACATGCTGGATTGACCAGGGAGTGTTTGCTAATCCAATAGCATGCGACTCAAACGGTAATGTATACGAGCATGATAAAAGACCATTGTTTGACTCACCAGGCATAGGCAACCAAGTGCCATTTTGTACTAGCGCACCTATAGAGATAGGCAACGGTGACAGAGTTATACAGGTAAACCAAATTATTCCAGACGAAGAGTCTGCAAACTTGCCAGGCATAACTGTAGGATTTACTGGTGGCTTTACACCTCTAGGATCTCAAACAGATTTCGGTAACTTTACCTTCCAAACAGACGGATATACTGATGCAAGGTTTAGCGCAAGACAGGTACAAATGAAAATTACAGGATCTTTAACAGAAGACTTCCAAGTCGGAGTTATAAGAGTAGACGGTAAACCAAGAGGCAGAAGATGATATCACCAGAAAGTAAAGCCCAATATATACAAAGAGTAACTAATTCTAAACTGACTGTATCTGGGACAACATCATTAGAAACAATATACACAGCACCGACTGGTACAGATTTTGACTTTGCTATTTTAGAGTCTATCTTGGTATGTGACTACGGCAATCAACAAACAAACATAGATATATCAATATCTACTGGTGCGTCTAACTTCTATATTTTTAAACAACACAATATAACAGCAAATCAAACAGACGAGTTATTAGAAAATGATTTAGTCTTAACAGCTGGACAAGTTTTAAAAATACAAGCAAGCCATGCAAACATTAATGTTATTGCAAGCCTAGTAGAGTATGCAAAAGGCGATTAATGAAAGCTGGCAAGAGGAATGGATAAGAACCAAACCTCTTATAGCAAAAGCGGTTAAACATCAAGATGCCTATACAATTGATGACATAGAAGATAAAATAAGAGAAGGAATATTCCTACTTTGGGCTAGCAACAATGCAGCATTTGTAACAGAGTTTGTAGTATTTCCACAGCACACCGCAATGAACTTACTCTTTTGTGGTGGTGACTATAAAGAGTTAGAGGCGATGTTGCCACACATAGAAGAGTACGCAAAGAAATGTGGAGTCAAAAGACTCTACGGTGGTGGCAGAAAAGGATGGACAAGAAAGCTTAAACATCTTGGATTTGTAACAGAACATTTAATTAGAAAAGATTTATGAGTAAAGGAAAAACAACAACTACACAAGAAGCAACGCTACCAGATTGGCAGAAACAGGCCTATCAAGACTATTTAAATAGAGCGCAAGAAGCTGCTGACATACCATTTCAGGAATATACTGGCGATAGAATAGCAGGTTTATCTCCAGAAGAGATGCAAATGGGCGCAGGCATACAAGGTCTGTATGGTAGTGCCTTTGGTGGACTTGATCCAACTGGGATGCTACAACAGTTAGCTAGTCAACAATCTCCACAGTTAGGAGATGTTCCATCTTTATTAGATATGGATATTAGTGCATACGAATCACCTTATCAGCAACGAGTTATAGACCTAACAGAGCAAGACTTTGCTAGACGTAGAGATTTACAACAACAGCAAGCGCAAGATGTAGCAATGCGATCTGGTGCGTTTGGTGGCTCAAGAGGAACTATATACGAGCAAGAAGCATTAAGACCTTTACAAGAACAAGAGGCTAGAACTCTTGCCGACATAAGAGACAGAGGATACGGGCAGGCGCTGGGCGCGGCGGAGTCTGACATAGTAAGAAAACAACAGATGGCTATGCTTGCACCAGAATTAGAACTTAGGGGCAGACAACAACAAGCTGGACTCCTGGGTGGTTTATTAGGCGGACAACAACAAGCACTAGGATTACTTGGTGGTTACGGTGGTTTATCTAGAGGATTAGGACAAGCACAAAGAGACTTTGACTTCAGCGAGTTTGGAAGAGAATTACAATATCCAGCCTACCAATTAGGACTGTTTGGTCAAGGCGTACAAGGTATGCCATCATTGGTTGGTCAGACAACCACATCCGAATCAACAGCTGGCCCTATGGGCGTGCTAGGCGGTATAGCAGGACTTGGTAGTTCTTTAGCGTTAGGAAATATAAATCCTTTTAGTGGCCTTAAAGGTTTATTTGGGGGCGGGGGCGCGCAAACATTTGCGGGTGGTAGCGTTGTTCCACCTATGCAAAATTTTAATTTTAATCCAGGCGGAATGGTTGGATCAGGCTATCAATCTGGTCAAGTTAATTTACCACCAAGCTTATTCGGAACTTAATTATGGCATTTGGAAAACCTAGAACACCTCTAACACCAGAGGAGCAATTACAAAGAAGGCAAAACCTTGGAGTAGGTTTATCCGCATTGTCAGAAACCTTAAAAGGCGGAGATCCTGTGGCTAGGACAATGCAATTACAGAAACAGTTTGAGCCAAAAACAAAAAAAATGCCTAACAGTTATCAAGAGTATTTGCTTACTGATCAAACACCAACAGCAGAGGAGTATAGTGTTTTTTTAAACAGAGGAAGTAACCCTGGCAATTTATTACAAGTAATAGATTCTGATGATAATTTTGTAAAAAACATTTCAAAAAAAGAAGCTATTGCAAAAACTAAAGAATTAGCTGATAAAGGTTATAGGTTGACACAACTGCCAACAGGAACGGAAGCAGCTCCAACAAGTGAGATGAACTTGGATAAAAAATTGCAACCAATTATAGATCAGTATAAAACTGGAACAAATCTAATTAATGAAGTTAGCACGTTAGCAAAAAATGTTGCAGAAAATCCTGAAACTGCAAATAAGTTAGTTGCAGGTGGAGCTAATGCTATACAATTTTTAAAATCTAATATAGAGGGATTTGCAAATATAGCAGAGGCTAATAAAAACAATCCTATCTACAAACAATTAAAAGAAACACAAACGTCTATAGAAGGTACAGATTTTAGCGATAAGATTGCAGAAGTTTCAGGTGGATCAGCTATCATACAATCACAAATTCTTGATTTAGCATTTACTTTTGCAGCTGCAAGAGGTCAATCAGGTAGAGGTTTATCTGATAGAGATTTCCAAAATGCACTAGATATTATCTCTAAAGGTGTAAATGCTGAACAAAAGATTGCTGTAATGCAAGATATAACTAGGAGAATTACAAATGAATATAATACGACAGTTGAAATTGCAAGAAGATTAAATGCTAATGATCTAGAATACTTAAATAAATTAAACCAATTTAGCAATTTACCACCTTGGGTTTCTCCATACACACAGCAAGACGCAGATCCATTAGGTCTTAGATAATGGCTATAACCATACAAGAGGTCAGGCAAAAATATCCACAATATGCAGACTTGTCTGATAAACAACTTGTTGATGCTTTACATTCTAAATATTATGCTGATATACCTAAAAATGATTTTTACAACCAAGTTGGATTAACTGCTAAAGAAGATGTTGCACTAGAACAATTAGAAACTGGATTACAGGAAGAAGTACGACAGCAAAGAAGGCAGAAAGCCTCAGACGTATTGCGATCAGTTGCTACTGGTGCAGTAAGGGGTGTATCTGGTGTTGCTGGTTTGCCAGCATTATTAGAGCAAGTTGGTCCAACAAAAGGATTTATCCAACAAATGCCTGGTGGACCTTTAGCAGAATTAGCAAAAGCTACACAAAGAACAGGATTGATATCTGGCAAACCAGGTGTTGCTTTTCCGTCACAACAAAGAATTATAAGTGGTGTTGAGCAAATACCAGGTGCTACAGCTGTTACTCAATACCAACCACAAACAAAAGCGGGAGAGTTTGCAGAAACAATTAGTGAATTTGCTGCACCTGGTGGCTTGTTTGCTAGAGGAATAAAACCAGCCGCAACTGCTATGGGTGTTGGCGGTGTAGGTGGTGTAGTACAAGAAACACAAGAACAAGCGGGTATGTCACCATGGCAATCTTTACCATTAACACTTTTATCCACTTTAGGTGCAGGTTATGTTGCAAGCCCTAGCAGAGTAGCTAGGTATGCTAAACAAGCCATTAAAAATGTGCCAGATGAAGAAATAGCATTAGCTGCATCAGTTGAAAGAAAAGCAAATGAACTTGGTATAAAAATTACTGCACCTGAACTGATTGATAACAAAATATTAAAAGGCGTTGGGGAAATAGTTTATGGCTCTGAAAAAGGCGGAGACATAATGTATAACTATATTAAAAACAGACCACAAGAAATTAATAAAGTTGCTGATAGGTTGATGGATGAAATAATTAAGAATCCAGAAAGCGTAAGAAAAGTATATAAAAACATTGGCACAACTGCTGATAAGGCAATTAGAAATGCAGAGAAGGCAAGAAGAATACAAGCAGAAGATGCAGGCTATATAGTATCTAATGTAGAAAATTTAGATGAAGCACAAATCATTAATGTATTAGGACAAATAGATGAAAAAATATCTGCTTTTGGACAAAAAAGTCCTAGCATAAAAACACTTGAAAAGTTAAAAACAAGACTGACTAGAGATGAAGCTAATTTAATACCAGAAACCAATATAAAAAAAGTTAGCGCGTCTATGAGAGAATTAAGAGAAGATATAAAAGATTCTAAACTTGGTGTAGCAGATAACAGAAGATTTATTGACAAAGATGCAAGAAATGCTCTTTTTGATGACGATGGTACTGGTGTATTAAATAATTTAGATAACCAATTAAGAACAAATATATCTTACAGAAATGCACAAGATACTTTTGCAAGACTTTCTGATGAAATAGTGCAACCTGTGCTTGATAATGTAGAGGCGCTTGGTAAAGGCGTTACGCCAGCAAAAATAAAATCTTTTGTTTTTGATCCATCAAAAAATAATGTTAATGATATAAAGCAAACATATACCATATTAAATAAAACTGACAAAGAGGCATTTCCAAATATTGCTAGGGCTTACATAGAAAATGCTGCAAATCAAGCATTCATAACAAAACCTGGTGGCGAATCACTTAAATCAGGTTTTGATCTTTATAAGGCGTTAGCTGGTACAAAAAATCAAAGGGCTAATTTTAACCAAGTTTTAAAAGGTGTAGCGGAAGCTAACGGGGTTAACCCAAATGCTTTGATACTAGGATTTAATAATTTTAATGAAGTTTTAAAAAGAACAGCAAGGATTGCTAATGTAGACAATCCTAAAATACCACCCAATCCTAGAAACGCGCCACAAACAGTTGCACAGGTTGGCTCGTTTATGTGGAGGGTAAAGTTTGCAAGTAGATATGGTGAATACTTACAACAAAAGACAATGCAAGATTTAGCAAAAACATTTACTAGCAAAAACTCTGTTAATGAATTAGTTAAACTTGCAAAAACAGATCTTGACTCTACAGACGCAGTTATTAGAACTATAAATATAATAAGTGCAACTAGACCTTTGCAAGAACTAGAAAGAGAGCAGTATTTACAATCTTTATCTCAGCCACCTACACCATTAGGACCAGCTCCACAATAACCACATGTCTCGCCAATCAGAAAGAGTTGGCCGATCTGGAGAATATTTAGTAGCCTCGGTGCTTTCTGCTTTTTCGGACACCGTTACCGTGATGCCACACGGATCTAAAGCCGATATCATCTTTGAGGTTGGCCACACTCTTTACAAGTGCCAAGTTAAAACACAAAAACAAATAGAGAAAGCCAGAAAGAACTGGCGGTTTGATTTGCGTTGTGGTTCTCATTCTAAAAATAGGTTTTATAAGAAAGGTGATATAGATGTGTATGCTTTGGTAGCATTAAATTGTCAAAAGGTTTTATTTGCCTTCCCTTGTGGTAAAGGACAGATAACCGTTGAAGACAAAGATATCCAAGCAACAGATTCGTTGCAAAATACAGAAGATCTATTTAAAGAGCTTCAATGTCAACAGACACCATAGGATCTTCGTAATGCTCAACAGAGTTCATACCTAAAGATATTAGATACTCAGCCACCTTATGTGGTTCTTTCTGCTCGCTCTCACAAAAATCCTTAAACTTTTTAGCAAGATGTTTGTTTACATATATTGGTTTTCTTCCGTTTCTTTCTTTAAGAATTGGATCGTCAAACTCATATAAGTTCATAGTTACCTCATTAATCAAGAGAAACTTCTACAGAATATTTACCAATGTCATTACCCTTTGCGTCTACACCATGTACCATTTGTAACTCAAGATCTATAAAGTGTTTGGCTTTTAATAAGTCAGTCACTCTATCACTCTTCTCGCCTTTACTTCTGGTTATGTACTTCAGACAACTACCTAAGTTATATGACAAATTATTAGCGTATATATAGTCTATCGGCTGTATTCTAGATTGCTTGTAGTGTGTTCCAGCTACTTGGTTATTGGTTGCAAGCTTGTCTATTGCCTGATCCCAATCCTTTTCATCGCCTATATCTGTATGTGCATATATAGTTTTATTCATAAAATTTCTCCACTTTTTTATTAATATATCACTTGTAAATTAGTAATATTGGTTTATTATAAACAAAAATATTAATAAAAGGGAAATTTATGGAAATATTAGAAAAGAATTTTGACATATCAAACACCATAGAGGTTGACGAACTAGCAGATAGATGGGGAGTCAGCAAGAAAACAATTGACAATAGAAGGTATAGAGGCCAAGGCCCAAGCTATTTTAAAATTGGTGGCAAGATTAAATACGATCTTGATGATGTGAAAAGAATGGAACAAGACTCTTATATTTCTGTAAATGGCACACGCTAAGTTAAGTCCGTCATCTGCAAAGATATGGATGGCATGTCCAGGTATGCCACAATTACTTGCAAGCGCAAACGTAGAATACAAGGTAGGTATACCTGCTGCTACTGGTACGCTGATTCACGAAATGGTAGAGACACTACTCAAGGGTAGGTTAAACAATCTCACATTAGAAGAATACTACTTAGATACAACACACCATGTAGAAGACTTTGACATTACAGTTGACCAAGAAATGATTGACTGCGCAAATATATATGTAGATTACATAGATCAAAGAATACAAGATTTAGATATAAAAAGACCTTTAATTGAAGAGAAAGTAAACATGCCAGAAATACATGTAGATCTATGGGGAACAGCAGATGCTATTCTCATTGGCAAAGACATGATAGAAGTAATAGATTTAAAATCTGGTAAGTGGGCGGTTGAGGCAGATAACCCACAAATGCGTATCTATGCACTAGGAGCATTATCAAGATACGGAGACGATTGCACAGTTCAAATGACTATCGTACAGCCAAGAGGTTGGCATAAAGATGGTCCTATCAGATCATATTCCATATCAGCTATTAACTTAGTTGAATGGGCTTATGAAACTTTAAAGCCAGCAGCAGAGGCTTGCTATGAAGAAATACCCACATATAACTATAGTAAAGACGGATGCCGTTGGTGTAATGCTAAAGATATATGTGATACATATAAACATAATAAAAAAGGAGAATAGAATGACTGAAGTACAACAAGAACCTATTAAGTTTAGCTTTGAAGAAGGCGGAACTGAGTATGCGTATGACGATCTTACTGAAGAGAATAAAATACATTACAACAAATTAGCTAATGTTGAGAGACAGAAAAATGAATTAGTTGGCAATGCAAATTTTGAATTAGAAAAGCTTGATATCTTAAGAGCTGAATACAGCAAAAGATTACAAGATGCAGTAGAGTCTGAATCTGTTATAGAGACTTCTTAATGTCGTTAGCTAATATAAGACAGAAGGCAAAACTAAAACCACCAATCATGGTTATCTATGGACCTGGTGGTATTGGTAAGACAACCTTTGGCGCAACTATGAATAAACCAATCATAGTGCAAGCTGAAGATGGTATCGGTAAGATAGAGTGTCCACATTTTCCTGTGGCTAAATCTTACAATGAGTTTGTTGCAAACTTAAAAGCATTAATCAATGATAAGTCTGAATACAAAACTGTTGTAATAGATAGTTTAGATTGGCTAGAAACTTTGATGCAAGAATATGTTTGTGAGAAAAATGGATGGCCAGACATAAGCGCACCTGCTTATGGTAAGGGCTATGCAGCTTGTCTTGAGACATGGAAAGAATACTTAGGTTTATTAAACGAGTTACGAGCAAATGGATTCACTATCCTACAAATTGCACATAATGAAGTTAAAAGGTATGAAGACCCATCAAGCGAGCCACATGATAGACATCAGATCAAGTTGCATAGAAAAGCAGCTGATTTAATCATTGAGCATAGTGACGCTGTTTTATTTGCTAATTACAAGATAGGTACTATCCAAGTAAAAGGCAAAGGCGGTGGTATGACTACCAAACTTAAACAAGGTGATAGAACTATCTTCACTCAAGAAACACCAGGCTTCCAAGCTAAGAACAGGTTTGGTCTGGATAACGAGATGCCTTTTGATTGGAAAGAAATCAGAGAGCAGATGTTGAGATGAATGAGATATTGCTATTAGAGTACAACGAGTATGATCCTGGTGAAGATCCACAGTTTACAGATGGTTATTGTAACTACTGTGGGTCTGAAGAGGATGATTGCGTTGAATATAAATGTTGGATTTAAAAAAAAGGAGTAAATAATGGATCTAAGTAATTTTAATGTTGATTCTGTCGGTGAAGGCAGAGGACAAATAGAGCCAGGTAGACATGTTCTGCATTGGCAAGGCGAAGAAGAAGAGTTAGTGGAAGGTAGAAACGGATGGCGCGGGTGCAAGATGTATTTTGAGGTAGGTGATTCTGGTATAAGAATTAACCATACCTTTACAGTTGGACATGACAATCCTAAGTATGTGGATAGTGGTGTTAAATCTATTTTACTTATGGCGCAAGCTATGGGTGTTAAAGAGCCACCAAAAGATACATCTACTGCATTTATGGGTAAAAGTGTATCTGCTGAACTTGTAAAAGATGAGAACGGATATCTAAAAATTAATGAGGATTGGGGTAAGACTTGGCAGTCAACTGATGCAAAGCCAAAGGTTGTTAGTGAAAAGCCAATACAAGCTGGCCCATCAGAGGCAGACTTGGCAGCAGTAGGATCTACAGCTGATGACGAAGCACCATTTTAATTTTGATGGTAATAGAAGGCCTACGCTGTGCGCTTATTGTAAGCGTCCAGCAGGCCCGTTTTTAAAACAAGACGGAGAACATTGGCTTGGAGCGTGCTGTATGGATCATTTAAAAAAGATTGGTGAAGGTTTGAGACTGCCAAACAAAGCACAATTAAATGATGATGGAGTTGAATACTCAATAGCGCAAACCAAGAATTTATATTTAGATTTAACATTAGAAGAAGAAGACAAACCATTGCATAAATGGGATAGGGAGAATCGTAAAAAAGTATTTACTTCTATTGTTAGAGAATATCTAAACTGGGCGAACGTGCAAGCCGAGTTAGATGACCAGAGAGCTGCAAATGGATTTAACAAAGTACCTAAAGAGGGACGTACTCTATAACGATTTAGGATTTAGTACAGGAAAGAGTACACACGATTTAATAAACGAGATGCAAGCACAAGGATTGCTTGTAGACTTCTTAGAAATTACTGGTGAGATAATCAGAGTGCCAGTACAAGCAATAAACAGTAAACCAGATACAAATGGCCAGCGTAGTGGATACTATGTAGTAAACCCGGTGGGTGAACACATGTTCTGCACTTATGGTAATTGGAAGACTGGATTTGAAGGCAAATGGTCTTCTATAGATACCAATACCCTAAGTGTGGTTGACAAGCAAGCACTACATAAACAAATGGAACAGGCATCTGCTCAAGCGAAAGAGCAGAGGAAACTGAGACAAGATGAGGTTGCTGTAGAGGCACAGGAAAGAATGAATATATGCCACGAGGCTACTGAACATGAATATCTCACGAATAAAAAAGTTAAAAGTTATGGGTTGAAGCAATTAAATGGTAACTTAATTGTTCCTGTCTATTCTACTACAGGCGAGATTCGTTCTCTACAGTCTATAGATAAAAAAGGCAACAAAAGATTCAAATCTGCATCAGAAATAAAAGGTAATGTATTTTTAATTGGTACTACCTTTTTAGATCTAAAAGATATAGAAAAATTAATTATAGTTGAGGGCTACTCAACTGCTGCTTCAGTTTATGAAGCTACCCAGATTCCCGTGGCTTGCGTATTTAGTGCCAACTTTACGTTGGATGCAGTCTCTAAATTGCGTAAGCTAACGGGTGCTAGATTTATTCTAGCCCTAGATAATGATGAGAACGGCGTGGGTGAGAAGAAAGCGCAAGAGTGTGCAAGTGCCGTGCTTAATTGTGCGGTGCGCTTACCGAGCGAGCGTGGAGACTACAACGACTTATATTTAAAGCATGGTTTAGATAAAGTGAAAGCTGAGTTGATGGAACACAAGCTTGGTATACAAAAGTATGCGATCAGAAACCTAGTCGGTAAGCCAGAGCCACAAAAATTTTTAGTAGATGGATTAATACCTATAGCCAAGCCAGGCATTTTAGCAGCCGTTGGTGGTGTGGGTAAGTCATTAAGTATTATTCAGCTAGCGTTGGCAATATCTTGTCCAGGCGCGCGGTGGTGGGGGAAGGATGTTAAAGAACATGGTAACGCTGTAATTTTTTGTGCTGAAGATGATTTAATGGAAATACATAGGCGTTTAGATCTGCTTGACCCCAAAGGCAGACGTTTTAACTCCTCGTTTGACGTTTATGTGTTTCCAGTCCCCGAGCAAAAAGAACCCATGATCTTGATGCGAGAAGAAGGGGTTACACCTATCGCGCAAGAGCTAGTGGAAGAGTTGCAAGCCATACCAAATTTAAAGTTGGTTTGCTTTGACCCGTTACAAGCATTTACAACTGGTAATGTATCAAGCAGTAATGAGGCGGGCCAGTTATGGGGATCTTATTGCGCAAACATATCAGCGCGGTTAGGTTGTACAACGCTTACGATTCATCATTTAAACAAAGGTGCATTAACCAATGATTCAGATGATGCCATGAGCCATAGAGCTGAGATCAGAGGTGCGAGTTCAATTACAGACTCAGTAAGATTTGCATTGAGTTTATGGTTGGCGAGTGCGGAGGATTGCGAAAGAATCTGTGAGGAAATGCGCGTGAAGTATGACCGCATGGCGGTAGTAAAAGCAGCATTAGTAAAATCTAATTCTGGTAATGTTGACTACGATACCAAAACATTATTTAGAAAGGATGGAGTGCTTGAATTATTAGAGGAAGTACAAAATCCAATCAATTTATATGATAATTTTTAAAATGAAAGACTTGTACGAAGTAAAAAAAATATCATACCAGGACACAAAACCATTTATTTTAGACATACATTACGCTAAACGTATGCCATCTATT
>VMHT01065367.1_pt1 | contig 13866 bp, 22 predicted proteins | sample 4693611 | NCBI WGS metagenome assembly VMHT01 (sample SAMN12280063, study PRJNA550983) | marine metagenome | isolation source: seawater sampled from same location over 5 years 0.02-0.2 micron viral filtrate | place: USA: collected off the coast of southern California halfway between the port... ... | reverse complement strand
CCGCCTTGAACACTCCAAGCAACATCAGAATATTGTTTCTTTTCTCTGGTGGTTCTGTTGGAAACTAGTTGAATAAACCCTCGACCCAAATAAGAGATAGTAACATTCTTACCAGTTGATGCTAGTTCGATGTTCTCTCCCCCAACGATCTTTTTAAACAAAGCTGTTCGACCATTTACTGCGGTAAATATACCTTCGCCCGATGATCCTAAATTTGCTGCTGAGTCTATTTGATTAGCTAAGGATAATTGTATATTATTCCCGTCCTCTGACAGGTTTATTCCATCTTTTGCAGTTAGAGTTTTTAAACGTTTGCCGTCTTCTGTAGATAAGCTAGCGCCTTTACCGTCTGAAGATAGGATAGTGATACAGTCTGATATCTTAACAACTACATCATCTAATCTTTTATAATGTAGGTGCCCATTGTGATTGAATAAATACCCATGACTGTGTGATCTACCTGTTGGGGCAGTAGCTATAGAAGATATTGAAATACAACCGTCAACATGAAGTTTAGAATGCGGGTCAATATAGCCCGTATCATTACAAATAGAAATTTGTTTAGAAGTTATTCTTTCTTCGCCCACGACAGTGCCACCGCTTAAAGACTCTGCCGATACAGAAAAAGATTTAACATCTTTTATAGTTGCGCTTTCGGCCTTTACGTTGCCTTTGATTTCCGCTTCCCCTTCAAAAGGGAATGGGGGTGGGTGGTTGAATATAATTTGGTGTTTCTTTTTAGCCATAGTCGTTATTAAATAGTCTCCAGATAATATGTTAGGTAGTCTACACCTCGGCAGTTGTCAAAAGTGCGTATTTACAAAACAGGTATTTTAATACGTCACCATTTTGACTAGAGTTGTGCACTGAGTTATAAATAATGATTTCAGCAACTTGAGGACTGGTGACAAAATCACCATCACTAACAGGGATAATAGCAAAATCATCGCCTTGGTCATCATCACCAGAAACCAGATTAGAAGTGAAAGCATTTAAATTATTTGATGTTGCTCGAAAGAACGAAACATTACTATCAACATTGATAGCGTATGCACAGAATCGATCTGCAATAATATTGTTAGCAGTCGAGCTAGCTGATACCGCTACACTATGAGAATCTACATCACCGAAATCATTAACGTCATCATCGCCAGACATGGCAGAAGTCCCGTACTGTAATACAATATATAATGATTTGTTTTTTAGTGTTTGTAATGCACTTGGTGGTGCATCCATTTCAAAGTAAGCTCGCTCATCATCAAATTCAATTGTTGAAAACCCATTCAAAATATTTTTCTTATAGTTAGCCCTAGCATCAGCATCAGGTGCTGCAACATTCGCACTACTATCACTGCTATCATTCCAAGTAATTGTAATAGGGGAATCGTCTGCGATATCTGCACTAAGATCTTCAGCTACAAGATGCAGGAGTTTTGAGCTTGCCATTGGAGCAGGACCACCAGTGAATCTTCTGATTGTGTTTTCCCTTGTCTCATTGGAGCCTACATTCACAGTACCACCCTCTTGTATTTTGTAAGCTGCACTACGTGGTGGTTGTTTTAGTCCACCAACCCCGTGGGCTGTGACTCTCATGGGTATTGGACCACATACACCAACATCATATTCTTCTCTTATGTCTGCTAGTCGAGTGATAGTACCACTACCATCCTGCATCCCAACTGATCTTGGTAGCTTACCACTGTTTATCAACTGTTCTATTATAGAATCTGACATATTAGTTCCTCACTATACCTGATCCGTTTGATACCAGGCGGCATGTCCACTCTCAGTAACCCAGACAAATGAAAGAACGGATATGCCACTAGAATCATGTAATTGAGAAAAAGATCCACTGATCAATCCTGATGGTAGAATCATGGTGTTGTTTGTATTAGCATTCTTTGCGATGATTGTAAGTCTTTGGCCAGAAACACTAGGTGTCGGGAAAGCTAAAGTATGAACCTCTGTTCCAATACCCATATCAATACCGTTGATGGAATCTGCATCTAACAGTACAAGACCTGAAGTTGTAGAAAGGGTGCTACTGGTTCCACTGCCAAGATCCTGTGTTGTTACATCGGTTGCAAAAAAGTCTGACTTGGTTGTTCCTATAACTTCCATCTCGGTTGATGGACTATTTGTATGAACACCAACATAACCATTACTACCCTCGATAGTGATGCGGGCTTTATTAGTGCCATTGGTTTGATCAGTTGCTATTTGAAATGGGCGGGCACCAGCAGCGTTAGGACAGTGAGCATTAAGAAAGAAAGCGTTTGCAAGAGAATCGGTAAATGAAGCATTTGCGTCGCCCTCCATAGCAATACTAGCCAGGCGATTTGCTCTAGAATTGGAGTTCTGCCCGTCCTGATACCAGTCTATATATGGGTTATCATTCTCTCCTGAGTTATCACTGTCGGCGGCTAATCTGATTCCAACATCAGCAGAACCTTTTAGGCGAATACATGCCTCAACACCTGTTCGCTCTTGGACATCAAGGGAAAAAAGCGGCTGGTTAGTACCAACACCAATACGATTATTAGCACCGTCAATAAAAAACATATTTTCGGCATTATTAGTTTCTACTCGGAAGTCTTTATCTGCGCTTGATTCGTTGAAAACAACAGCACCATCAATACTAACATCACCAGCTAATTCAATATTAGTACTACCAGTGGTGACAGTCACATATTCTGTACCATTAGCAACTAATTTTATTACGTCTTCTTCAAAGTCTATTTTTGTGTCTTGGTCAAGGTCCGAAGTATAAGTAATATCCCCTTGTTCGCCTTTACCTACACTAAATTTATATCCCATAATGAAACCCTCTGCTTTATAAGTAGTTTTATATAAAACAAAGGGGACACCGAAGTGTCCCCTTTGAGGTAGCAAACTTTATAAAACTTTTTACTGGATACTAGTAGAGGTTATACCCACTACCATTCCACACCAAGTTGACAGCAGCCATCGGTGATGACATTGTTAGTGCCTGCAACGTTCCGTCGAATAGTCCCGCAACTCCGCCACTACCAGTGAGGACCAATGGTCCTTCGTGGAGACTTTGCTTCTTAATGGTCAACACCTTGCCAGCGTCGCCTGCACCCAAATTACCGTCAGGCAGTTTGAGATAAACAGCTTCCGAACCTGTCATGATAACACTGATGAAGCTTGGGTAGCCACTCGCTGGTATAGTACCAGAGAAAACAGCACCTTCACCCAACAATGGTCCAGTGAAAAACTCAGCACCATAACCATCAGCAGAAGCTGAGACGAGAGCTAACACGCCCGCCTGGTCGTTGTTGTTGGCTGTACCAGCACCATGTTGTACATACGCCTGTGTGCTGTAACCTAACTGGAATGAACCAGTCGATTGGACTGTACCAGCCGTAAGAAGCTCACTAATGGTAGCGGTTGAACCAACTTGGAGTGCGGCTTGGGTTGTAATATTACCTGCTGCACCAACAGCGCCTGCTGCACTAACGGTAAACTTGTTAGTTGCAACTGCAATAGCGCCGTCATCGTCAACTGTAAAGGCACTATCGTTTATATTAAGTGCTGCACCCGACACCATCGTTTGTGCCAAAAGCATACCTGTGATGTTGAGGTTACGACCACCTGCAATATCACCCAAAGCATCTAGGACCATTGCTTTACCAGCAGCGGCCGTACCAGCAGTGATACCATCAAGCTTCTCAAGATCAGCTTCGTTCATATCAGCACTACCAATGATAAAGCTTGTACCAGCGGTAATTGCCCCAGTACCAGTAACATTACGGAAGCCCGAGGCATCCTTATCAGCATCTACAACGACAGCCTTGGCGGCTGCAACAGTGCCATTAGTAATGCCATCAAGCTTCTCAAGGTCAGTTTCGCTCATCGAAGCACCACCGATAACAAGGCTACCAGATGTGGTAATGTTGCCTTGAATAGTAGCTGCGCCGACTAATTGAAGCTCACCGCTACCGCTCATATTACGGAAGCCAGAGAAGTCCTTATTGCCATCTACAACGATAGCCTTGGCGGCTGCAACAGTACCATTGGTGATGCCGTCAAGTTTCTCAAGGTCAGCTTCACTCATATCAGCAGAGCCAATAATGAAAGAACCGACAGCAGTAACAGTACCCTGAGTGGCAAGATCACCACCAGCGTCAATCTTCATTGCCTCACTACCAGAGAAGTTGAAAATCAATTCATCCTCGGCTGCATCATTGAATGAGATATCAGCAATATGTGGGGCGGTTGGGGCATCGCCAGCAATACCGCCACCAAAGAAGACACCACCACCATCAAGGTTAGCAGCGTTCGACCCACTACCGACCAAGATCCTTTTGTCTTCGATTTCCAACTCACTTGTGTTGGTTGTAACTTTATTAATTGTACCTTGAACCTCTAGATCACCTGTAATCGATAGATTGTTGATGTTGGCAATATTTCTGCTGGCATCAAGTACAAGAGCCTTAGCTGCTGCACCAGTACCGTTTGTAATACCATCCAACTTCTCAAGGTCAGCTTCGCTCATGACAGCACTACCAACGGTAAGACCGCCTACTGTAGCGACGCCTGAAGCGGCGAGGGTAGTAAAACCACCAGCACCGAACGAAGCACTAGCACCAGTAACGGTACCATTTGATGTGACATGGCGCAGTGTGCCAATGTCTTTGTTGCTATCTACGACAAGAGCCTTAGAAGCAACGGCTGTACCAGCAGTAAGTCCATCAATCTGCTCAAGGTCAGCTTCGCTCATCGAAGCAGCACCAATAACAAGGCTACCAGATGTGGTAATGTTGCCTTGAATAGTAGCTGCACCAACTAGCTGAAGTTCACCGCTGCCGCTCATATTGCGGAAGCCAGAGAAGTCCTTGTTAGCGTCTACGACGACAGCCTTGGAGGCTGCAACAGTACCATTAGTGATATCATCCAACTTTTCTAAGTCAGCTTCGCTCATGACAGCACTACCAACGGTAAGACCGCCAGCAGTTAGAACACCTGCAACATTTGCAGTTGTTTCAATATCTAGAGCATGACCAGAAATGGCTCCTGAACCAGAAATAGTTGAAGCACCAGCAATGGCACCAGCGGTTGTGATGCCACCAGAAAAGACCGCACCAGCCTGGAAGGTTGGTACGCCCTCAACGTTGAGAGTGCCGTCAATGTCAGTGTTACCATCTGCATCAACGGTGAACTCGGCATTTGTAATAGTACCAACTGTCAAGTCGCCAGAAGCATCAATGGTTGTTGCACCTGCGATTGCACCAGCGTTGGTAATACCACCTGCGTTAAGGTCAGCACCCTTCTCAACATCTAGACTAAGGCCAGAAATAACCCCAGAACCAGAGATGGTTGTACCACCACCGAGTGCGCCCGACAAAGTGACAGCACCTTGTAAGAAACTTGCTCCAACAACTTCTAGAGCAGAACTACCAGAGATGCTGTGACCAACAACTCTGAATGAACCAGAAGCAGCCTGGGTTGCTTGGTTGACCTGCAAGAATGATGGATCAGAACCTGACATATAAGTCGCCATTTGGGCTAATGTCATAACTTTACCGTTATCAGAATCACTATCATCCATGATGACAAGTTCATCTGTGTGAGAAAGAGCGCCATCACTGCCGCCTGCCAGGTTGTAACTTGTTGCACCGCCGAGATCTAGATCAGCAACCGCAATTGATTGATCTGTTAAATCGAGAGCACCTGAAACTTCTAATCGACTGTCTAGCGATACTGTACCGCCAAGACGGGCTAAGCCTGATTGAAATTTATAAGCCATATTTATTTTCCTCCTAAATATGAGAAAAACTTATTATCTAAAAACACTTTTATAAACTAATTTTGTCAGCGTTGTTTGGGTACGCTAATCAGTTCATGTAACCATGTTAACCTATAATGTGTTGTTATATCGGAACCTATTTTGGTTAGTAAATAAAATAACCATTGCTACCATTTGTATATAGGTGGATAGCAGCAAAAGGAGAGTTCAAAAGAATAAAATTCTTTCCATCAATCGTTTGAGCCCCTGATGCGGAAATAGCGACATTGTGCGCCTGTGACGTACCAAGCTCATCCTTCAATACAAAGGTTTGCCCTTCGGTTAAATCAGAGGCATCGGGTAGTCTAACATCGATATCCCCGCCTGCTCTGATAGCAAGATAATAATCTGTAGCCGAGGCAGTTGTAGTAGCAGTCACTGCTCTCCTTTTTAATACTAGCCCAGCAGAGATCACTAGAGTGCTACCATCAAATGTCAAGTTAGCCTCCCCATTGATAGAGCCATCCCCGCCAGCAGTGGTGATTCTATTGTTAGCGTCATTTGCTATCGATACTGACCCACCACCACCAGTTGCTAACACTACTCTGTTGTTTGCATCTAATGCCAGGAAGCTGCCTGGCCCTGCCTCAGAACCAGTGGTCACGTCATTAGAAACAATAATATTTCCTGATACGTTAAGGGCACCCGTTAGCTCTAGATCAGTTCCATCAAAAGTTAAATTGGCTTCGCCGTTAAACGAGTCGGAGTCTACTGATGTCACAAGCCTATTGTCAGATGCATTAGTTACATTAGGTCCAGAACTAGACATGTTGATCACTGTGCTATCTGGAAATTTAGCAAACATTTGATTACCAGACATAAACATTTTTACTGTACCAGAAGCTGGAGCAGCAGGAACACTAGTAACCTCAGAAAGGTTGAGCACTCCACTTACTTCTAAATTACCAGTAACAGCAGCATCACCATTGAATGGAAATAAATCTACATTTCCTATGACTAGTTTTGCGCTCATATATTATTTTCCTGATTTGACATAGTAGGCATACAAAATAAATAGATTACATACAAAACAAAAAAGCCCCCTTTCGGGAGCTTATTGTTCTTGGTGCCCAAAGTAGGACTTGAACCTACAGCCTTTGGTTTACAAAACCACTGCTCTGCCAGTTGAGCTATTCGGGCATGGTAGGGGGTCTAGGACTTGAACCTAGAACCTACTGATTATGAGTCAGTTGCTCTAACCAATTGAGCTAACCCCCCTTAGTGATAGTATACCTCTTCTCCACCAACTTTTTAAATGTTTTTTGAATACCTGGGTTGACCATTTGTGCATGGGGCATCATGTCGTGCCTAATGATACTCCTCATAAACTTTTTATCATCATTACCAGGGTCTGTCAAGAAAGGAACTTTTTTTCTCTTACACCAATCTAGCAGATTTTTCTTTGGTGTGGACAGAAAAGGTCTAATGACATTTCTATTACGATATGGAATGATTTTACCTTTTCCATGTAGAGAAGAAAATAAGAACCATTCAATTACATCATCTAAATTATGACCTGTTACAATTGGCAGATTATAGTCATGAAATCTCTCGTAACGCTCATCCCGCCAGTGCTCCTCAAGTGATTTACCTTTTGGGCGATCTGCTGACAAAACGCTGGTTACAAATGGGATTTCTTTGCTAGCACAGTAGTCCCTAAGAAAACTGTATGACTTCTTTCCGAAGTGTGTACCGTGATCAAAATAATAAGCTGTTACTTTATGGTTATTAGAAAGAAAATCTAAAATAGCCATGGAATCAGGACCACCACTTACGGCAACAATCAGTTCCCTGGGTAGGTTTCCTAATACATTTAACATCTTATCTCCTTGGCGATTCAGGCAGGACTCGAACCTGCGACCCACGGCTTAGAAGGCCGTTGCTCTATCCAACTGAGCTACTGAACCAAATGGAGCGGATGGCAGGACTTGTCACCTGCGCCTTTTGAATGGTATTCAAACGCTCTACTCCCTGAGCTACATCCGCATAGTTGAAGAGTTTTTGCCCAAGTAAGTCTGGACTCCTGTTACATTTGTATCTAACCCTACAAACCGTTTTCCACACGCAACTCTTCAAAGGTATGTGGTTACTGTAGGTAGGGACGCTGGCTCTTTATGCTTCCTGCCAGATCGGTTCGGGTTTAACCCTAGCACTTATCTTCGTCTTGTGTATTTATTTTTCATTCTATTTTACTAACCTTATGGAGCAACCACAGCATCCTGAAGAGCAGTTAGGGTTGTTTGAACATTTCCCTTTACAATAACAAAGCCATTAGCACCAACACCTGTAATTCTAGTACCTTCTTTTGACTCTTCAAGTACCATCCTTACGCTTTTGGGATTAACCCAGATCTCATTTGCATTCGCACCACAGACTAAATCAAATTTTACAAACATATATTTCTCCTTAGTTAGTTTGTATTTAGATCCCGTAGACGCCAATCACGTCTCGGGCTTTGTCTTCAAGGATATTTCCACGAGGGAAGTTACGAGCAGGAGCCTTGTAGGAAGCAGGCTTCCAAATCAAGCCGTCCTCTTTGCTGACGAAGAACCAAACGTGCTTGTTGTATTCGCCCTGCTCCTTGATGACCTTGTAATATTTGCCACCCTCTTTGACTTTGACTTCAGGAACCTCAAGATTGGAAAACTTGGACTCATAGTGTTCGTTGAGTAGACCGACACACTGCTCAATAAAATCGGGAAGATGAAACTCAACTTCAGGATTTGCAATAGCCATTATGCTTCCTTTCGTAATGCTTCTGCGTGGTGATGTTGGATGGGGTACATGCTTTGCTTGCTTACGCCCCAATCTACAACGACCATCTGGTGACCATCAAACTGGTGACCTTTAAGGCTAATAACTTTACCAATACTGTTGTGGTAAAGCGGGTGAAAACGGTGACTAACTTTAGAACCTACTTGGATCATTTCTCTCTCCCTTACAATTTATAATACCACACCATACCAAAGTGTCAAGTAAATATTTAAACTTTTTCTAGATTACATGCGTAGTCAACAAATGATCCGATGTTAGACTCTACAAAGCCTACTGGTTGCAGTCGAAACATCAAGTGGTCTTCAGCACCTTCGTAGGCCCGATCAAAAGCATCATCGTTAGCTGGTGATAAACTCTCTACCAAGCACATAACAGGAACTGCTTTGTTGCCTGCGTCGTCAAAGTTGGCACCTGCCATCACAAGATCCCCAAGTTTGATGGGGCACCGTGCTTTGATTTCTTCTAAGATTTCTTTGCTTCTCATTTATGCCGCCAACTCTAAGTCACGCTCGGAGTAGAAAGGATTGTAACTATCTTCACTACCTGGGTACTGAACCTTGTAGTTACCGCCAGACTCAGCTTGGATCACCAAGGCAACCTTGCCCGCCAGCTTCCAACGCTGATTACGCTTACTGTTCTTGAACTGAACAAGTGAGCCGACTTCGTACTTTGGTGGCAACGGAGCAAGCGAATCGAGTGCTTGCTTGAGATTATCGAGATGATAGCCAGCAAAGTAATCCGTGTGAAGATCACTGTGATCATTGAAGCGGCGAATATGGGGCGCTCCCATGTGACCGTCTCTATTGACCCAAAACGAAAGCTCACTTAAGGCACCCTCAAAGTGAACATAAACTTTGACTTGACCATTGCCATGATAATCACGGATATCGATCTCAACGTTACGGCCAACGATGCTGGCACGCTTATTGATTCTTTTGATAGCATTCTCTAACTTCATAACTCTGTCTCCCTTACAATTTATAATACCATAGCACGGCTATATGTCAAGGAAATCAAAATAAAAAAGATAAAAAAAAGACACCCCCGAAGGAGTGCCTTTTTAGAAACAATATGTAGACCCTACTAATCGACTTTAATAAATCTAATGAATGGTCTGTATACACCTGCTGTAACAGTAGCACCTTGCTCTGCTCGAATGTGAATTGTTCTTTCGGTGGCTGTGTGAAGTGCTGAGTTAGCTACGAAAGCCAAAGCTGCTTCCCCTTCACTTGTTAGCCCCTGGACTGAAATCCCCGTGCCAATTGCAGCAGCGGTAGCAGAACTCATGAGAGCAGCAGCAGCACAAATCTGTGCGCCGTCATCTGCTGTACCAACCTTAACATTGATGTTGCCACTTGAACCTGCAATTGCTGTTGTGAGAACAACACCAACATCGACAAGAACCGTGTTAGCTGGCTGCGTCACAGTCATTTGCTTATCGCCTGCACCAGTGTTAACAGCACTTACAGCAGTGCCGAGAGCAGAGCCTCCCATTCCTTCAGGAACCAGCCTTACTGCGTTTTCAAACCTAACACCAGAACCTGCACTTTGAACTAAACCTTTTCCGTCACTAAATACTGACTTTACCATAATATCCTCCTATCTTACATGCTTCCGACACGAGGCGTAAGTTTCCTCAATTATGGTTGTGTGTCGGGCTTATAATAGATAGCACATAACATGCACTAATGTTAAAATTATTTGCCCCAGTTGGGAAATCTTTTTTTGTAATATGCTCGCAACCTATTGACCTTGTTAGCGTAAGCTAGTATTTTAGCTTTGTTCTTAGATCTTAGCCACCCTGGCCCACCATTATAACAAGCGGGAAGATTTAGTCCTTGGCATGTTTTATATCTTCTCATTTCCTTAAAGACAACCATCGCTGCTACTGTTGCATGATAAGGGTTGGACATATCTCTAAAAAATGTTTTTCTGTCTTTATATCCCCACTCTCTGCCCCAGAATGTCCAGTTGATCTGGAATAGACCATAGTCATTAGTTTTAGATACACTGAATGGATTTAGTCTAGATTCTACCCATGCTGTTGCAACAAGCAAATATGGATCATCCCCAACATGCCTAGCCTTCTCAATAATAGTATGAGCCATGGAGGTCTGTTGAGCCGTAAAATACGACGGGAATGATAAAGATAAAATTAACCAAAACATCGTTGGTAATTAGAAACCTGCTGGAATATTGTCTGGCATGGGGAACTGGTCATTAGGTCCACATGTTACCAATTCCTTTGGCACTTCGTAAAACTCCATATCAATCATGAAGGTTTCTAAGGCATCCTGAATGGTAGGTGCCCAGATTGTAAAGGTCATACCACGGACTTCAATTTGATAGCAGTTCATTTGTTTTCCTTTCGTGAACGCTTATTACGCATATACCGATATTGTTCCCTCTGCAATTTTTGCAGAGTTAGCTTTTTTCTTTTGTTTATCTTCTTCAACAACTCTCGCTGCTTCTCTGCGTGCCTTGATTTCAGCCACACGATGAATATTAAAGTTCCACCAGGCAAAAGCAGGGCTAACAGAATACCAGCCAGTAGCGTAAATCCCGTAATCACTCATAAGATCCTCAGTAAACAGATTGGAAAACGAATGGCTTCCCCTGCTCGTCTAGCGGGACGATTAGGGAGAAGTCCGATTCTACAGTTGTTTTGTGCGCCATACCTTTCCTACCTTTGGTAGATCCACTGTTCAGCCACTGGACCATGTATGTGCACATCTTTCCTTCTACAAAATCCTTGTTGTCTTCTGTGGCATCCCTAGCTTCTAGGATTACACCCCAGCGATTATGATCAAGGAATGATTTTACCCATGTCCCGTATGGAAGTGCGTGTTCAGGTCGATCGGCCTCCAGCTTATCCATAATATCATTTAAAAGATCTTTAAAGCCTTGCGACATTATTTTACTTTCTTAGTTCGCTTAGTGGTGGTGCGCTTCTTAGTTGTGGTTGTAGTATTGTCAGTAGTGGTCTTCTTAGCCCTTGTAGTTAACTTTGGCTTTGGAGCCGCCTTGGTCTTCGTGGTAGTTGACTTTGTAGTGGTGGTTGGTTTAGTGGTTGTAGTCTGCGCCTTAGTCGTCGTCGTTCTAGTTGTTGGTGTAGGCGTAGTAGTCCTAGTGGTCGTAGTAGTACTGGTAACTTTGTTTTTACTGAATAACGTATCCTCAAAGACTTTAGTATGCTCCTCACGATTGTGTGGTGCTGTTCGATCAGCCTCTCGTAAAGCGTTCTTTACCTCAATTGATGTACGTGTTTTAGCGGCATCAAGAGATAATGTTGGATTCTCTTCTCGAATTTCATTCATCCGATTAAAGAAAGCAAGCCTTCTTCTTTTTCTTCTCTTAGACATTTCGTAACCCTCCTTAGTGGTTTTAAATAATAATCACATCATCCATCATGTCTTCATTTGTATCGATAATGTAAACGCCCCGATCTGATCCCGATGGCGCTGTAGTTTCTTCATATGTTTCTTGGTAGTGCGGAACTGGCAACTCCAATACGTTTTCTTTCTCACGCTCCTTCGGCGGCTTTCGGTTGGGTAATAATGGATAGATCTTCATGATCAAGTCTCCAGTGTTGTTACTATAACCCCTTATAGTAGTTATACCTCAGATTCCGTTATTGTCAAGAGAATAAAAACTTTGATATGTAACCATTGTTTCATGTTTAGTATTTTTCTTATACCAGCCAGTGCTCTGAACGTAATAAGATCCCTCCTCTAATGACGCACCATGTTGACCGCAACAAAACTTAATAACAACTTGATAAGAATGTTTGTCGGACATAGTATTGTCTCGGATCAGCAAAACTTCATTCCCGCCTCCCGCCAAATTTTTTAGATCATTATACTCATAACGTAGAGCAGCGAAATGGTTCATACCGCTTTGAGCAGCAGCGGCTGCTTGATGTTGCCTTCGCTTGTTGCCAGCGATCATTACATCTAGATTGGTTGTTTGGAAAAGTAGAATAGCTAAACCACTAATAAGCATTGTCATAGAAATAACAATGACCAGAGCAAATCCTTTTCTCAACGAACCTCCCTAATGTTCATCGGCATAGGCCTGTTGGGAACAGGGGCAGCGCCACCAGCTTGCACCCAATTGGTAGGCAGCGCCAGGTTGCGCAGAATCCACGTTGCTGTCTTTTGCTTGCATCGCTCAACAGTATACCTACCAAACGCCGCAGCAATGCACCTGCGCTCCTCTTCCATCACTCGATTACAAAAGCACGCTACACGCTGCTTCAGTTCATCCTCTTGCGATAGGTGGACACCAGCAGGTAACGGGGTGTCACTCCCAGGCAGAACCCGTGGACATTCAATCTGCGGGCTCATCAATAAAATATTAGCCATCAATGTAATCATTATAAAACTCCGAATAGTCATCAACAATAACCTTGATTGATCCTTCAAGATTACCCGTGCCCAGGTACCACTCCAAATTATAATCGGTCAAAACGTCCATAACGATTTCTCGCATGGCATTGCTATGACCAGTGATCACCTCAAGCACACTCGCTCGGCGTAGATTTTTTTCAATAAAGCTCGCCGTTAAATTTTTTGCCTCATCGTGAGGCGTGCCGTGTAAGTCCAGCTTCGTCACTAACTCTTCTCCTTTTTGTTTGGCAGTCCAAAGAAAGCCGATGCAATAACAAATGTAATCACCGTACTAAATCCAACCCAGGCTACAAAAGCAAATAGCCCTATTACAATCGATTCAGCCATATAGTTCTCTCCTAGCTTGATGATACCACAAATAGTTCATTATGATAATGATATTTTTTAAAATCATCAGGATCACTTGCGGGCACTAAAACATAACAAAATGTATAATGCTCTGCCCTATGGTCATTTAGTTCGTATGGACTCATGGGCTCCAAACCTATCACAATATAAAGACATTCTTCCTCTTCAAAGTCGGCGTAGTGCTTAATACGAACCAGAGACCCTATCGGTATCCTCTCTAGCGGTTGAGACAATGTTATACTCCTCGGGGAAGATCCACCACCTTGGTCCTTTCGGCATCCAGTGAACAAATGTATTAAACGAACTTTTATCTATGACAACCCCTAGCGTACCCCTTTCCACACTTATGCTTGGTCCGCCGTAAATTTCGTCTAAGAGGTCGGCGTAAATTTTTTGTGAACTAATGCCAATCCCTTGGCTACCCGAGGCAGTCCCGATAGGCCCAGATGCATAAGATGAGCCGTACCCATCAAGCCCAAGCGCAGGACCGTAGATGACAAACTTTGCTTCCACGAGATCCCCGAT
>VMHT01010810.1_pt1 | contig 13874 bp, 26 predicted proteins | sample 4693611 | NCBI WGS metagenome assembly VMHT01 (sample SAMN12280063, study PRJNA550983) | marine metagenome | isolation source: seawater sampled from same location over 5 years 0.02-0.2 micron viral filtrate | place: USA: collected off the coast of southern California halfway between the port... ... | reverse complement strand
TTCAGACGGTGCTCTTCCGATCTAGAAGAGGAAGGGAGAAGCATGCTTCGGGTGGCAGGCACTTGTTGCATAAAAAAAAATAGCCCCCTATATAGCCCCTAAAGCCTTATTTCATAGTCTTTTGTATTTTAGCCTAGTATATAGCATTTTATTCATCTATGATCAATACCACGTCTTTTTCGATGACAAACCTGACATAATACGCGCAAATTAAATATTTTATGTGTACCTCCTTTACTTATAGGAATTATATGATCGACTGTTAACCTGTTACTCTTATTACCTATAGTTCCGCATTGCACGCAATTACGTTGCGCTTTTTTTATTAATGCTTTGTTACGTCTGTATTCTGGATCTTGATACGCTCTACGCCTTGTATCTTTATACTTATATTTCTTTATTAATGGCTTATGCTGCGCGCAATAACTTGGATTATCTTTAGTTGGCTCTATTAATACTCTGCATTCAAGGCAAGGTCTCTTAGGTACTATCATTTTTTTTATTATGCCAATCTTGTAGGTTTTTATTTAAACATACTTTACACCAACTTGTACGGCTACCTATACCTTTAGGCCGCTTAGTAAAGTCTTTAGTATCTTTTCTTTTCCAGCATTTAGTACATTTTTTATTCAGCAATATTCCGTGATCATCAAATTCAGGCATTGATTTAGATGGTTTCTTTTCTATTTCTAGTAGCTTATCAATATGTTTATTATTTTCTATTTCTATATAACAGCTTACGCATATATGACTTTTAGCTCCCCAGTTCTCACAATCAGCAGCAAAACCTTTACCATATCTATTACAACGCAAACATCTTTTCTTTATTAACTTACCTTTAAGATTAAATGACGGATCTATTATATCCATTATTTTAAATGTTTCTTTAACTGTTTTACTAAGATTATCTAATTTTTTATTTTTAAAACGTTTTCTTACTCGTTCAGGCAAACAAAATAAACCATTACTTATACCTTGATCTAACGCCATTTTAAGACATGCTACGTTTACCGGACATTCTTTACATATTTCAGACGCTTGCCAGTATTGTTGATCAGTTAAATTACCTTCAACCGGAAAGAATAACTCTGTATTTACGTCTTTGCATGCGGCCCTGTTTTGCCATTCCATATATGAATACTAATACGTATTCTATAAATTCTGTTCAGTTCTCCAAATATTTTCAAATGTTAGATCGTTACCCCAGCATGGCTCACTACTTGACCAAGGTTTCCAATAGTCATCCCTACTGTGCATTTCTTGTACTAATAATGCAGCTACTTCTATATTATGCTTAGGTATTAATTGCGCGTAAGTGTTATTAATTGGATAATCCCAATAAGGTATATTATACTTTTGTTTAACCCAACCCCAAGTTTTAGGTATAACTTGAAATAAACCGCTGTCTTGATCTTGCCACCTATAAGCATCAGCCTTCATTCTGCTTTCACAAAACATAACTTTAACAGCTGTTTTAATATTTTTTTCTTTAAAATTATTAACTAACAGTGTTGAGTATTGTAAAGTATTAGCAGGTAAATTATTATTACAATAAATTATATTATTCATATCATTTATAGTTGGATCAGCACCATTACCAAAACTACTTACAAAAGCAGCATATATTACTATACAATTAGTTATCATTACGCCACGCTTCTAATTCATTTGTATTAACTGCTTTTTGTACGTCTTTAGCCGAAGCTGTTCTAGCTCCGTCTTTTAAATAGCTATACTTTGTTAAGTTACCTATTGTTATAAAGCTAACTCCCATAGATAAACCTATATTTTTAGCTATTAAAGATATATCCTCAGCATCAAATCCAGCTTCTTTTAAGTTCTTAGCTTCTTTAAAAGCATGTCTTTTCTGGCCATCTGTAGGCTTACTTATGCCGACTGCTTTAATTATTTGTTGTTGAAACATAAAAAGCGATTCATCGCTTATATAGTTATTATTAGTATAGTTATTATTAAGTATAGTTTGGGTATGATCTGGCATACTAGGACTAGTTTCATTATCTATATCAGGGCTAGTATGTTCTACTATGCTAGCTGGTTTATTTACCATCAATGTATAAAGGTTAGTTTCATTGTCTTTATTAGATTTACGTCTTCTTTTAACTGTTATGCAGCCTTTTTCTTCTAATCCTTTAAGTGCTTTAATAGTTGTTACTCTTCCACGCTTAATTTGCTTACCTATTGTATTTATACTTGGCCAACATTCTTTAGTTGTATTGTTAGCATATTTAGCTAATGCTATGTAAGTACTTAATTCTAAATCGCTGCATAGATCGTATACCCATAAAGGTACTAATGCAAATGTTACTTCATATTTAACTTGATCTGTCATTTATCCTCCATTGCTATTAGTCCCTGCTTCCAACCGTTATCTTTAGCTGTTTTAAAGTCCATATCAACATATTTTTCCATATTAGGCATATCCCAATGAAACAATTTCTTTTGCTTATATAATCTAACTCTTGTATAAAATATAGCTTCGTTTGTACTACTCCAACCATTTGCTTTTAAATAACTTTGAAAACTACTAGGCTTATCTCTTAATAATTCTTTTTTGTGCTCTGATGATCTAGCAGCATTAACCTTTTCTTTTAATTGATCATTATATATTTCTTTACAACGTCTTTTAAGTTTAGGCCAGCTAAAAAAATCATTACCTTCGTCTAATTGTTCAACCGCTGCTTGTCCTAAAATATCATCATTATATATACTAAAATCATTATATAAACTTTTAATTGATCCAGATTCATTTTTGATGCTTGGCCATCTCATACCAATCCAATCAGACCAATAAATAAATTCGTCTTTAGTTAGTTTTTTTATTTCTAATTGTGTCATTTATGTCCTCCTTAGGCTTGCGTAGGACTATTACAGCCCTACGCGTTGTATTGTATTTTAACTCATACACTTTAAAAAGGTGCGTCGTAGTTAAGATCTTTTTTAGTTTTGTTAACTAATTCTTCAACTTCTTCTTCTTCAAATATGGACCAAGGCCATTTAGCGCCTTCTCCCATACATTCTTGTGCAGTAGCTTTGCATTTCATAATAGGAAAACCTTGTTTTGGTTTATGTCTATTATCCCAAATATCACTTCCGCATTTAGGGCATACAACTTCTGTACTTGTAACAGCAGGCTCTTTAGCTGCTGGGGGTTTGCTACCTTCATTAAAAGGCTCTTTTTCTTCAACATCAAATACAGCTGTTGCAGCTGTTATAGTACCTTCGCATAACCAATCAAATAATTTATTTGAAACAGTTATAACTTTTTCTGACTGCGCAGACAAATCGCCATTAATGTCAAATTGATCTTTCATTAAATGTGTTGCTCCTTTTAGTGCAACCGATTTAGCTATGCTTCTATTTGTATCTACCATTTTTTTTCTCCTTATAGTTTATACTTTCGTAATTTGGCTTTTCCAAATTCTAACTCTTGATAGCGACAAAATTGAAAATGTCTTTGATATAAGTCTTTTCCATAACCGCTACCCAGTTCTTTATCTATTACCGAAATATATGCCGATCTAACATAACCAGCGTCTATAGCTGCTTCAACTAGCTTAGGCCCTCCAATTAGTTTTGCACCAATCAGATTTTTATCTTTAGGTAAATCTTTAAAAGTTATTTCTCTATAAAAAAGCCACTCGCTAGCTGGATAAAAATCAGTTGCTTGTGTTCTTACAACTCGTACATTTCTATGTTTTAAAGGTGGCATTGCTTCAACTGTTTTAGGGCCACATAATAAAGTTGTATTATCATACATAGTTAAAGCCTTAAATAATAATTTATCATCTGATCCGGTCCATTTCATATCATCCCAGCCATTTTTAGCAAAGAAATTATCACTTGACATAGCTAAAACAACATCTAAAAACTTTTTTTGTTTTCTTATCATTCAAACACCTCGGGTTTAGGATGATATAATTCACGTCTTTTTTCTACATCAGGCGAACATAACCCTCTAATTTCTTCAATGTAACTTTCAGGATTAAGCATTATTTCACTTAATGTAGTTTTACTTTGATAATATTTTGGCAAAAAAACTGGATCATCTAACGTAATTTGACGTAAAACTATTTCTTCATGAGCTCTGTATATATGACTATTAGCTGACATAATAGTTATATTTTTTTTACTTAAATGTAATTCATTAGCTAACGCTAAAGCTAATTGATCATAAAACATAAAATCATACGGCAAACCTACAACTAAATCAGAAGATCGCATAAATAATGTTAAATGCAAACTATCTTGGCTATCAACATTAATTTGCCAAGCAAACGGACAAGGAACATTTTTAACTTTACCTTGATTTAATAAACCGTCTGATACTGGATCCCAATACGAGACCAACGCTTGCCTAGTGCTTATATCTTTATTAATAAGATCTATTAATTCAAGTAATTGATCTCTGCCAAAATGTCTGCGCATTCTATAGCCATAAGCTGTTTCTACTTCGCCTACTTCATTTGTAAATTTACTCCACATTTTAGAATATTTGTCTATTAATTTAATATTCTTTTCGCCAGTTAAAGCCCAGCATAATTCAGCTGCTGCTATATGAGGAAATATACAACGGCCTTCAGGCATTATAAAAAAGTTCCAATTAGCGTATTTATCAAAATCATCAAAATACATTAACGAAGTATTAAACAAGGTTTTGGTTTCTTGCATAGTTCTTTCGTTATAAATTATATCACCAGTTTGCAACGCGCCATTTTGTAATCCTAATATTGAATTTACTGGGTACATTATTCTTCCTCAATTTGTATGAAGCAATCATTACAAACTATATAATCTTTGCTTTGTATTGGAAATATAAAATTTTCATAGCAAATAAAGCAAGTAAAATTTTTAATTTCTTTAGGCGTTTGATGCCATTTTGTTAAAAGATTTTTTAAATAAAAAATAACATTACTTAGCATTATTCCTCTTCTGAAATTTCATCATATAAAAATGAAGCATAATTAACAAGATCTATAATTGAATCGTGCAACGGCTCATTAAATATTGCTTTTCTGTTAACTACATTAACCATTCGTAAAACTTTAATATAAATCATTTGAATATATGATTTAAGGCCAAACGGAAAGTAGTCTCTTCTATTACTTCTGTTGTTGTAATCGTTATCTTTAATTATTTGTATTTTAGTTGCGTCAATAAAAAGCTTAGGAATTTTATCATATATATTAAAAGCTGGCTCTTCCCAATCACTTGGCTTAGCTGCATCAGTTTCGCCTCTGTCAGTTGTAGCAACTTGCTTTTTCATATTAGCTTCGTGTACTTGTTTAAACCAATGATCAAAATCAAAACCCATTCTATATGAATGGCCTAATGCAAAATAAATTAAATCAATTAGTGCATCACCCATTTCAGAATAATTTGAATATTGATAAGCTTCTTTAAATTCGTCAAGTTCTTCTTGTAAAGTATCAACTATAAATTTATATTCTTTTTCGTCAGGAATACTGTTATATGGTATATTCTTTAATACTTTAGTTTGAAATTCTGTTACTAGTCCGTAAATGTCCATTAATCCTCCTTTGATGCAAGCGGACCGTAGGAGGACTAAATCCGAACGGTCCATAAATGCTTGCTAGTACCTTTTTAATTATAACTATCTCCAGTTTTTACTGTATGCTTTACGATTTGGCATAAACCAAAAATTAAACGTATTGTAAAACTTTGATGAAATATAAAAATATAATATTGTAAATAGTATTGAATAACTCAACAATTCAAAACCATTAAATATTCCATCGCCATTAATATCAAAATTACTTAGCATTTTTTGTCCTCCATTCTTTAACGTAAGTTTTCATATTCTCACGTTTGTTTAACTCATCTATTATAACCTGTTTTACTAATTTTTCTTTAACAGTATAAACAGTTTCTTGATCATTAATAATATCGGCTTTAATATATTTTTGTAGCACTCCTAAAAGATGCGCAGCCGTTGGCAAACTGTTTGCCGGTCGTCCTGGTCCTTTCGGCACTATTCCTCCTTGTCATTTAAAACTAAGCTTGTTTTTGTAAAACTATTAGCTAAGTTCACTTGAATATTACTTATCTGTAATAAACTGCGCTCTTCAGCCTCTTCAGGTGTTTCAGCGTTATTGTTTAATACAACTTTTAAATTATACTCGTTTTTATATTCTTTCATAATAGTAAAATTATATCGCTAATTTTTTATTTTGTATTGTTTAAAACATTTTATTATTATTTATATTGTATACATATAAAATAAGATCGTTATAATAAATATATAAAAAAAAGAGAGGACTAAAAATGGCAATGCCAACTATGGAAGACGCTTTAAACAATGCTTTGAAACGTCATCTTGAATTAAAAGAAAAAGCGCGTAAAGTATTTGAAAAGCAACAAGATGAATATTATAAAAGATTAAGAAGCTTAAATATTGAAATTAGCAAAATTACAAAAGATCTTGATCGAACTGAAGGCGATAACTATCCTACGGACGGTTTATTTTATCCTAAGCAAAATTAACAACATAAGCAGCGTTTAAAAGCTCATATAAGGGTTTAAAGTCTTGCGGCTTCACTCAGTCTAGCTATTAAGCTATTTGCTATATTTGGCTCTAGGTTAGTCTGTATGGCTGTTAGAGCCATATTTACAATTACAAATTGTTATATATGTACCTTTGTTATTTTTTCTTGAATAACAATTTTTTTCTGGTTTCATGATCTAAATTTTATAGTTAACAGCCAAATTATTAAAGTAATTAAAGTTGCTAGCGCTGTTATTTGAGCGGCGGATCCTGTTAAAGTAAGTACGGCAATAACAAGGCCAACAAGTGTCCAACTTAAATTTAATGTTTCTTTTATAGCTTCAACTATATAATTAAATATTTTTTTAATCAAAATGATTTCCTCATAATAAAACTTCCTATAGTAGCTATTCTAGCTAGAATAACCGGGACCACGACTTCTTGTGCTTTTTCTTTTTGGCTGCTTGTCATACCTGATGATAAATTATTAATAGTTATTTCATTAAAATCAATTTGTATAATTGATATTGGATCTGCTATAAAATTTTCTACAGCAATTTCAACAACAACATCACTTAAATTATAATTTTCAACATTTGCATTATCGGAAGCTCTTTCAACATATTCATCAACTGCTTGTGCTATGTTTTCTTCTTTAGCTGCTGCTTCAGCAATAATAGCAACATCTTCAGTTTCTTCAAAACCTAAAATATCAGCAACTACTTCTGTTTGCTCTTTAGTTAACGTTTCAACATTTTCAACTTTAGTAACTTCATTAACTACAGCTTGAACTACTTGTTTTGTTTCTTTCGTTGCTTTATTTAAATTTGTAATTCCAATATCAGTAACTTCTTTAATTACTTCTATTTGATCCTCTTGATCCAAATCTTCAACATATTCGACTATAGCAGCTTTGACTTCTTCTTCATAAATAACAACTTCTTCTTGTGATAGTGTATTTAATTCTTCTTCATTTTTTAATTCAATGATTTCTTCAACTTTAACAATTTCTTTTATAGCTTCTTCGACTTCAATTAATTGAATTTCTTCTTCAGATTTAACGATTTCCTGTATAATTTTATTGTCATTATTTTCAACCTGAATTTCATCCTCTCTAATTTCGTCATCGATAGATAATGTTTCGTCCAACTCATCTTCTATAATATCCTCTATTATTTCATCTTGTATTGGTATTTCCACCACGTCTTTGGGAGCAACGTCTTCCAAATCAAATTCAATAACTTCAAATTCAATAGGCTGCTCTTCAAACTCCAATATTTCGATTTCAACTTCTTTCTCTTCAGGTGCGTCGAATATTTCAACAACATCTTCAGGAATGACGATCTCCACATTTTCTTTATCTTCAATAATAATTTCTTCATCAATAACCTCTTCTTTTATAATAATACAATCGCCACGATCTATTTGCGCGTCAGTCATAAAACAACCATAAGCAGCTTCGTTATCAATTCGTTCTTGATCTCTTTCAATAGTTCCATCATTTACGTCTGCTTGTGTGTAAGTTTTATCAACACCTTCAACAACTATATCAACAATAATTTCTTCAGGAGGAGGTGGCAAAGGCTCTGGTTCAACATAAGGCTCAGGCTCGGGCTCTGGCTTAGGAGGAATAGTAGTAGTTGTAGTAGTAGTAGAAGTTGTTGTAGTTGTAGTTGTAGTGCTTGAAGTTGTTGTAGTTGTAGTAGCAAAGTTTCCTGTTGCTGTAGCATCATCGTATTGCCAATATAGCGAATCAAGTAAAGATATATCTGTAAGTGTTACATCAAAAGCAGTTATATATTTATCAATATTTTCTTCAACAGCATTATAATCAGTAAAAGATTTATAAAAGTCATCATACATTGTAGAAAAATCTGAACTGTTTTGACCTAATTTATTTTCTGTTTCGTTTGTATTGTCTGCATAATACCAAGTAACAGAATACGAGTTATTGACTGCACCCACTAAAAATGCTACTTCATATACTTGTATGTCAGTAGAAAATGTAAAGGTATAAGTACCGTTATCTAAAGCTAGTGAACAGCCGGCAGTCCCATACTGATCCTGTTCATTACAATAAATTGAAGGATCGTTTGATATTGTTATTGCTGATTCAAAAGTATTGTCTTCAAATCTTTCCCATTCCCATACTTCATCAGCTATAGCTAACGGAAAAGGTATTATTAAAAACATAACACCGCATAGGCTTAATAATTTATTAAGCATTACATTACTGCTTGTATGAGCACCACTAACGCCGAAACAGCAACTAACCAGCCGCTTAATTCAGCTCTTGATATTTTTTGATTTACTTTTTCATGCAATTGATCTATGCGATCATTTAACTTTTCTTGACCTTCCAAAATTAGCAAACTCAATTCTTTTGCTGTTAAACCGTTAGTTCTTTCATTCGACATATAGCAATATTACCATATTTAAAATAGGCTTAAACAATTTGATATTTAGAATGTTTCTTTAGGTTTATATTGCTCAAGGGCGTGTTGTAAAACTGTAATACTTGAACTTAAAAAAGCTACCGATATTAGTTGAAATAGCTCAGCATCTATAATGCCAGTGCTAGTTGCTAAATATAAAGAAATTGCTGATTGTAAACCAGTACGAAAAGCTTTTGCAAACATAAATTTCCAATATGCTTTCCAGTCTTTTTTATTGTTTGTCAATTTATATCCTTTCAATACAATTGTAATATTAAAGTTAATGCAACTTATCTAGCTGATATTTGTTTTACTTTATAATTAGTACATTTTTCATTCATGCACATAAAGTATTTATTAAATATTTCCAAATATTGTTTGCATATTCGACAAGTTAATTTCAAATAACCTCTACTGTATTTTATTTAATTGAAGTGCCTTAATAATATTTAACTCTGAAATAATTTTGTTATATTTTTGATCAACTGTATTTGTTAAAATTACATCTTCAGTTGCTTTATTTGATAAACCTGATAAATTAATATTTGAATATTTAATTGTAACTTTTTCTTTTGCAATTAAAGCATCTCTAACTTTAGGATAAAACTTTTTATAAGCATCACCTGATCCGCCTACAAAACCATCTTTACCTTTATCAAGATCTTGTTGAGTTTCTCCTATCAAGAGACATCCCGCGGTATGCTGATCCGTATTTCCGGTATGAATGAGGATATATTTAAAATTTGGTACGTCTTGTAACTCTAACATTCCTTTGTGAAATGTAGATCCATACCTAGCTTTATATTTAGTATCAAAACCTCCAATATTCCGAAATTTTATTTCGTATTCACCTAAAGGAATAGCTGTTTCAGACATAACTTTAATATCTCTTACTTCATCTTCTAAAGTAAAACATTCAAATACACCATCAACAAACAGCATGCCGTTAGTAGCATCTTTACCAAATTGAGTTCTTACTACGTCTAACTTCATACTTTATATTATACTATCTAATAACATTGATATTGCTCCACTTGTCATCTCCACCTATAACCATAGTTAATATTCCAGGATTACTTGCATCTCCAGCTGTTGATTCAAACCATTGTGATCCGCTATCTAAGGTTGGCGCTTGTACAATTAACCTAGATGAAGTTTCATAGGCTGAGAAAAAATGATAATGTCCCATTAACAAAATGTCTGCATCTGCAATTGCATTTCTGCTTAATGACTGATCAGCTAACCACTTTTTTGCTTTAGCTTGAGCGTTAGATCCGCCGCGCATTTGATGCCCATGAACGAGGCAAAGTGTAATTCCTGATATGTCAAAAGTTAAACTCAATTTATTTTCTGGTATAATAAATTTTAATTTATCTTTGTAAGCAGGCGATTCATTAAATATTTCGTATAACTCTTCACTTAACTGAACATCGCGATTATCCCCAAATGAAGTAAATGCTTTTCCGTTACGACGGGACTCTCCATGATTTCCGCCTATAAACGCAACCAGGCCTTCTTTAAACAGCGGCATTAATTGTGTAATCAAACTATATGCCATACGCCTAGCAACTTTTTGTTGTTGACGATAATCTAATTCAACTTCAAATTCTTGCATAGCATAAAAATCTGAACAGCCCTCGACAATATCACCCAACCCAGCAAATAAAACACGATCAATATTCTTAGTTTTTTTAAGTTGCTTTATTTCATTAATAATTTTTGGTATGGCTGCTGAAAATCTTTCAACAGTTTCAGTTGTTCCTTTTTTGCCAATTTGCCAGTCACTTAATGCTACTACAAACGTTTGGCCTACTGCTTTATTAATTTTTACTGCAGGTTTTTTAGCTTTAGCTTCTTTTAATAATAATTTAAAATCACTATCTGCCATGTAGTTTTTATTTGAAACGATCTTTGCTTTGAAATAATAAAAGCGCTGCACTTCACCGGCACCCATATTTGCATCCCAATACCTGATCTCTGCAGTTCCTGGAACTACTGAATAATTTTCAGCTTCTTCTCCGAAATAATCATACAGCTGCTCTTTCCAATTTATTTTGTTAGTTGCCTGCGGCTCAGAAACAATTTCACCTGATTTAGTTACTTCACTATACTTATATCCAGGTTTAAATTTAGGAGGATGCTCTATTTTATTTTTTCTTTTACGTGGTGCTTTATCACTATAAGTTTTTTTAAACTTTTCTAAATCACTCATACAAACCTAATCGAAGATCTTTAAACCATCTTCTAACAGTATTATGCGAATGATTTTTTAGTTCTTTATAATTTTCAATCATATAAATAGCCAACGCTGTATCGCTCATATTTAGATCTTCTGCTTCTTTAACTAATCTTTTAGCTTCCAGTAATAGCTTAGGATTTTTTTGTAAAAAAGCTGACTTGCCTGTTAAATTAGAATTGTAACTATTGGCAAACTTTTTAAGTGTCATATTAGCCTCCTGTTTATATAATTATTATAAACATAAAAAAAGACAGTTTTAGCTGTTTCTTGAATAATTTAAGTAACTAAATAGCAAAAGCTTGCGCTCTTTACTAGCTAATGATCCAACATTACGACCATCATAAATGTCATGATGCAATTTACATAGCATTGCTACATTTTCAATATCATATTTACGTTGTTTATTACCACCCATTCCAATTCCATGAATGTGCGCTAATTCAAGTTTTTGATTGTAATTAATACACTCTGGCCATTCGCACCTGTTATTTGCACGATCTAATGCGATTAAACGCATTTCCTGTAGCTTAGTCAATTACTAAGGTTTAGGGTGCGCAGCTTTAACAGCGTCTATGTGATCTTGGAACGTTGTTGTACTATTTTTACCATCCCAGTAAATCATGTCTAACTGATCAGCAATAGATCCATACGCTTCTTGTCTAGCTTGTACATAACCAAATTGTTGTGCGTCCCATTTAGAGTTGCCTAAATCAATTTTTGCTTGATCATATTCAGCGTCTGTAAATTCACGTCTATCGTTATTTACTTGTGCGTACATAGGTTTAGCGTCTTCAATTTCTTGATCTGCTATCGCTTGTAATTCATCTTTAGTAGCCATATTATCCTTTCTATCTTATCATACTTTATTTAATGTTTATTCTCTATAACCATAAAGGGTAAACTGCCCCTCTGCTATATTTCCTGAATTATAATAAAATTGTATCCCATTAACTTGTTGTGCAGTTTTATGTAAAGTTGAGCCAACTAAACCTCTAAAACCATTTGAACTTGTCATATTTGAAGTTTTATGTATAGCAAAATTGTAAGTATCGGGATTGCGTAACCCAAATAAATTTAGTGTACCCTGTGCAGTTTGACTGTTTCCAGTACCATTTGCATAATTAGTAACTTGTGAAAATGCAGTATTACTATTGTTAACATTTATAAAACCACTATCTGACGACATAGCTACAAATGTGTAATAGTACAGAGATGTTAAAGGTGTACCGTCAATCATAAATCGGAAGTATAATTGTTTGTCAGTAATGGTAGGTGTAACATCATTAAATTTAATAACATAAACTGAAAAGTCATCATTAATCTTTGGGCTTGAAAATGAAATAGTTGCGTCATCTGAAGCGTCTATTTGATTTATTTTATAAAGTGACCCTGCCATTATATTATCCCGTAACAATGTATTGTTAAATCAGTAAAAGTTCCTGTATTTGGATACACCCTTACACCTGTAATTCGTTCTTCTACTTTATGAACACCAACCATATTATTACCTACTTGACCTAATGAAAAGTTAACTGAGCCGTCTGATATTTGATAAGTAAATTTATCTGTATTATAAGGATTAGTTACTTCAAATGTCCAAGCACCTGACCTTGGGTCTGAACTTCCTGTTCCTGCAAAACCTATTCGTAAAAAACTTTCACTTGGTACTGATAACTTATTGTAACTAGCATAATCTCTAAACTGATATCCTGCATAGGCATATTCACTATCTGAAATTACTGTGCCTGTACTATCTAAAAACCTCATATTCATATAGGTGTCCCCTTGTGATGTCCCGTGATTAATTACAAAATAATATTTATTATATTTATCACTAAATACATTTGTCACATCAATTTGAGATAATGCACCACTACCAGTAACGTCTTTAATAAATTTTAATGAAGCTACCATTATGCGTTCCTAACGCCATATAAACTTGCTTTAATTTCATACCAACCTACGCCACTTGTACGACATACCTTAATGCAGTTGTAACTTGTTGCAGTAGGTAAGTTTCCTATACCAATACTACTAGCACTATCAGAATTATTACCTTCTACCCCTGCCATTTGTGATGTCACTTGTACATATCTATCATCTTTGTGCAAGTTTTGAATTGTAGCATAAGCGTTTTCCCCTTTATATACATACGATCCAATTCTTAAATGTGAACTACTTGTACTTTTATCTTCTGAATAAGTACTATGTAAAATTTGTTGCCTTGCATATCTATAACCTGAAGTTGTATAACTTCCGTCAACACCAAATCTTAGAGATAAGTATTGATAACCATTACTTCTACCACTTTGAATAGTTATAAAGTGTGTATCAAATTCACTACCCCTAATATTTTCAAAATCTAAAGCAACTACACTAGCGTCTGAACTAGTAGCACTATTTGTTTCTATTAATTCTAATTCCCCTGCACTACTCCATTTTTTAGCAATATCTAAATTATATATATCTTTAGGTGTAAAAATTCCTGCATTACTGCTTTGACTTTGAACTTCTAAACTTTCTGGTATATATCCAAATTCACTCATCAGATACACCTGTACAATGTAAAAGTTCCTGCTTCAATTTGGTTGCTCGCGTCATTAAAAAAATATAATCCGTCACTAGCACTTGCAACTGTATGCACTCCACCACCTGTTAAGCCAAAATGGTCACTATT
>VMHT01006798.1_pt1 | contig 13875 bp, 13 predicted proteins | sample 4693611 | NCBI WGS metagenome assembly VMHT01 (sample SAMN12280063, study PRJNA550983) | marine metagenome | isolation source: seawater sampled from same location over 5 years 0.02-0.2 micron viral filtrate | place: USA: collected off the coast of southern California halfway between the port... ... | reverse complement strand
GTAAACAGGAACAAACTGGCGTCCGTTGTGAACTCCGATGGTTTGGCCCACAAAGTCGGGAGTGATCAATGAAGCACGGGACCATGTTTTGATCACTGACTTCTTATTTTCTTCTACGTTTTTCTGAACCTTTTTTTCAAGGCTAAGTGCAACGAAGGGTCCTTTTTTTAATGAACGAGCCATAATTAATTATTTTTTTCTGCGTTCTAAGATGAATTTATTACTCGCTTTGTTCTTCGATCGGGTTCTATATCCTTTGGCAGGAATACCATTTTTAGATCTTGGATGTCCTCCGGAGGCACGGCCCTCTCCTCCACCCATGGGGTGATCAACGGGGTTCATGGCTACAGGACGTGTTCTGGGTCTTCTTCCAATCCATCGGGATCGGCCTGCTTTACCGGAGACCAACAATTGATGGTCAGAATTGGAAACTACCCCAATGGTAGCCATACAACTTGTAGGGATAGTACGTGTTTCGCCGGAAGGCAATTTGATGGTGGCCAATTTTCCTTCTCGGGCCATCAATTGGGCAAACGCTCCAGCACTACGTGCCAATACTGCGCCGGCACTTGGATTCAATTCAATACAAGAAATGATGGTACCCAGTGGGATCTTGGATAAGTAAAGGGCATTACCCACCTCTGGTGAGGCCTTTTGACCTGAACTAATTTTTTGACCTACTTGAAGGCCATTTTGCGCAATGATATAACGCTTTTCACCGTCTTTGTATTCCAAAAGTGCAATAAATGCCGTTCGGTTGGGATCGTATTCTATGGATTTAACTTCTGCGATAACATCAAATTTGTTTCGCTTAAAGTCGATCAAACGATATCTCTTTTTGTGTCCGCCGCCACGGTGACGAACGGTCATTTTTCCGCTGTTATTTCTTCCTCCGGTACGCTTTTTCGGGATGAGCAAACTCTTCTCCGGCTTATCAGTAGTAATTGCGTCAAATCCATTTACTACTCTAAAACGCTGCGCGGGAGTTACCGGCTTTAATTTTCTTACTGACATCAGACGCTTTTAAAGATTACTGTAAAAATCTATGGCATCCCCTTCTGAAAGCTGAACTACCGCTTTTTTGGTAGCGTTTGTTTTTCCGGATTGGATCCCTGTTTTGGTATATTTTGTTTTTCTCTCGGGGCCGTAATTGAGGGTTCTCACTTTCTCAACAGAAACCCCGTAAGCGGCCTCTACGGCTTTTTTGATTTCCACCTTGTTGGCTTTGGTATTGACCAAAAAACTATAACAGTTATGAAGCTCACTGGCGGTAGTGGCCTTTTCGGTAATTATAGGTTTTATTAAAACATCCATCGCGTTAGGCTTTGTTTAAAATATTCTCGATTTCGGTTACTGCACTTTCAAATAAGACCAAGCTGGAGGCGTTGGCGATTTGATAAGTACTTAATTCTGAGTTAGTTATAACTTTGGAATGCCCCAAATTTCGAGACGACAAATATACATTATTATTTGGTTCACCCAAGACCATCAAAGACTTTTTGTCCCTTAGGCCCAAGGCTTGTAAAACATCGTTATAAGCAGATGTTTTGGGTGCGTCCATTTGAAAATCCTCGACGATCAAAATGGACTTTTCTTTGGCCTTAATGCTCAATGCAGATTTTCTAGCCAGTCTTTTGACTTTTTTGTTGACTTTCTGGTTATAGTCTCTGGGGGTTGGGCCAAAAATTCGGCCACCACCACGAAATATAGGACTCTTGATACTACCTGCTCTGGCAGTACCGGTTCCTTTTTGTTTCTTAATCTTGCGAGTACTTCCCACAATCTCGGCTCTTTCCTTAGACTTGTGGTTTCCTTGCCTTTTGTTGGCCAAATGTTGTTTAACATCCAGATAAATGGCGTGATCGTTTGGATCGATTCCAAAAACCAACGGATTCAGTTTGACCTTTCTTCCCGTCTCTTTTCCTTTGTTATTAAGTACTGCTAATTCCATTATTTCTGAACGATTATATATGAATTTTTGTGACCGGGAACACAGCCTTTTACCACTAAAAGATTCTTATCGGTGACCACTTTCACTACAGATAGGTTTTGCACCTTGACTTTTTCATTTCCGGTTTGACCGGCCATACGCATACCCTTAAACACACGTGCGGGATATGAGGCCGCCCCAATGGAACCGGGTGCTCTCAATCGGTTGTGTTGACCGTGTGTCGCCTGACCGACCCCTGCAAATCCATGACGCTTGACCACCCCCTGGAAACCTTTTCCCTTAGAAGTGCCTGAAACATCTACAAATTCGCCTTCGACAAAATGATCTACCGTAATGGTGTCTCCTAATTTGTATTCTTCTTCAAAATTACGGAATTCGACGAGCTTTTTCTTGGGAGCCGTATTTGCTTTTTTGAAATGCCCTTTGGAGGCATTAGTGGCTCTCTTTTCTGCCTTGTCATCGAAACCCAGTTGAAGTGCATCATACCCGTCAACCGCTTTGGTTCTGACTTGGGTAACCACACATGGCCCTACCTCCAATACCGTACAAGGGATGTTTTTCCCTTTTTCGTCAAAGAGACTGGTCATGCCGATTTTTCTTCCTATTAACCCAGACATTTATTTATTTTTTTTATTGTTATACTTTGATCTCTACTTCAACGCCACTGGGCAATTCCAATTTCATCAAAGCATCGATGGTCTTTGATGAGGAACTGTAAATATCCAGCAATCGTTTGTATGAATGTAATTTAAATTGTTCTCTCGATTTTTTGTTCACGTGTGGAGAACGCAACACCGTAAAAATTTTCTTGTGGGTTGGTAAAGGGATTGGGCCTGTAACCACAGCACCGGTCGTTTTTACGGTCTTTACGATTTTATCGGCAGATTTATCCACCAAATTGTGATCGTAAGATTTTAATTTTATTCTTATTTTTTGGCTCATTATTTAAGCTTTATGCGTTATTCCCTTTAATTTCAGCGATCACACCTTCGGAGATATTGGCCGGTGTTTCGGCATAGTGATCAAATTCCATGGTAGAGGTGGCACGACCCGAAGAAAGCGTTCTCAGGGAAGTAACATATCCAAACATTTCCGACAATGGAACTTCTGCTTTGACCACTTTCGAACCGGCTCTGTCATCCATAGAGTTTACCTGTCCTCTGCGTCTGTTCAAATCCCCAACAATATCTCCCATATTTTCTTCCGGGGTTAGAACCTCTAACTTCATGATGGGTTCCATGATCACCGCTCGTGCTGCTTTTGCAGATTCTTTAAAACCGAGTTTGGCCGCCAATTCAAACGAAAGAGAATCGGAATCCACAGGGTGGTAAGACCCATCCTTTAAAGTCACTTTCATTGCGTCCACTTCAAAACTGGCCAAAGGACCGTTTTTCATGGAATCTTTAAACCCTTTTTCTACAGAGGGAATATATTCTTTTGGAATATTACCTCCTTTGATTTCATTAATAAACTCTAAACCTACTTTTCCTTCTTCGGCAGGCTCGAGGGTAAATACGATATCGGCAAATTTACCACGACCACCGGTTTGTTTTTTGTACACTTCACGATGATCGGCTACAGCAGTAAGTGCTTCTTTATACTCCACCTGAGGCTGTCCTTGGTTAACTTCCACCTTAAACTCACGTCTGAGTCGGTCGATGATGATGTCCAAGTGCAATTCTCCCATTCCGGAGATCACCGTTTGCCCGGAGGCCTCATCGGTTTTTACCTGAAAAGTGGGGTCTTCTTCAGCGAGTTTGGCCAAAGACATACCGAGCTTATCGACATCGGCTTTGGTTTTGGGCTCAACAGCGATCCCGATCACCGGATCAGGGAAGTCCATGCTTTCCAAAATGATGGGAGATTTCTCCGCAGACAAAGTGTCTCCGGTTTTAATATCTTTAAATCCAACTGCAGCACCAATGTCACCCGCTTCGATAAAATCGATGGCATTTTGTTTGTTGGAGTGCATTTGATAGATGCGTGAAATACGTTCTTTTTTGGCAGTACGATTGTTCAATACATAAGATCCTGCATCGAGTCTGCCCGAATAAGCTCTAAAAAACGCCAATCGCCCTACGTAAGGATCGGTAGCAATTTTGAAAGCCAAAGCCGAAAATGGCTCGCTGACCTCGGGTTTTCTGGCGATCTCATTGTCCGTATCGGGATCAGTACCGACAATGGCATCTTTGTCCTCAGGGGAAGGCAAATAACGACACACGGCATCCAACAAAAACTGAACCCCTTTGTTTTTGAATGAAGAACCACAGATCATGGGTATGATACTCATGTCTTGGGTGGCTGCCCTGAGAGCGTTGTGTACTTCATCCTCGGAAATGGAATCGGGATCTTCGAAATATTTTTCCAAAAGGTTCTCATCGTATTCGGCAACTGCTTCTATCAACTGTCCTCTTAGGGTTTCTGCCTCTTCTTTTAGCTCTTCGGGTATCTCGATGACATCGAAAGTGGATCCAAAGTTATCATCGTGCCACACAATAGCGCGGTTTTTGACCAAATCGACGATCCCTTTAAAATCTTCCTCGTCCCCAATATTCAATACAATGGGAACGGCGTTGGACTTGAGCATGTCTTTGACCTGCTGGCAAACATTGAGGAAATTGGCTCCTTGTCGGTCCATTTTATTGACAAAACCGATACGAGGGACCTTATAGTTATCCGCCAAGCGCCAGTTGGTTTCTGACTGAGGCTCAACTCCATCAACGGCCGAAAACAAAAAAACCAATCCATCAAGTACTCTGAGTGATCGGTTTACCTCTACCGTAAAATCTACGTGGCCGGGGGTATCTATAATATTAAAGTGGTAACCCTTGGCGTCTGCGGTGGATTTACCTTGCTCGGTTGGAAATTGCCAGGTACAGGTGGTGGCCGCAGAAGTAATGGTGATCCCTCTTTCTTGCTCTTGCTCCATCCAGTCCATGGTGGCGGCACCATCGTGTACTTCACCAATTTTGTGACTCACCCCTGTGTAGAACAATATCCTTTCGGTCGTGGTGGTCTTTCCGGCATCAATATGGGCTGCAATACCTATATTACGTGTATATTTTAAATCTTTTGCCATTTTTGATTAAAATCTAAAGTGTGAGAAAGCTTTGTTGGCCTCCGCCATTTTGTGGGTATCGACTCTTTTTTTCACGGCAGCACCTTCTTCTTTGGCAGCCGCCAAGACCTCTTGGGCAAGACGCAGGGCCATCGATTTTTCGTTTCGCTTTCGGGCAGCAGTGATCAGCCACTTCATGGCCAGTGAAACTTTTCGGTCGGCACGAATTTGCATGGGGATCTGAAAAGTCGCTCCTCCTACCCTTCTACTTCTGACCTCTACATGGGGCATGACGTTGGACAGTGCATCTTTCCATAACTCCAATGGTGTTTTTTCCTCGTCTTGATTTCGCTCCCCTACAATCTCAATGGCGTCGTAGAAAATATTGAAGGCGATGGATTTTTTACCGTCCCACATGAGCATATTTACAAAGCGGGTAACCAGTTGGTCATTAAATTTAGGATCGGGTAGCAGGGGGCGTTTTTTTGCTTGTCTTTTTCTCATAATTAGTCATTAAGGAATTCTAAGGCTATTTCTTAGGTCTTTTGGCACCGTATTTAGAACGGCGTTGCAGGCGACCTTCTACACCGGCGGTATCCAGTGCCCCTCTTACAATGTGATAACGGACACCCGGCAAGTCCTTAACTCTTCCGCCACGGACCAATACTATCGAGTGCTCTTGGAGGTTGTGTCCTTCTCCAGGGATGTAAGCATTTACCTCTTTTCCGTTGGTCAAACGAACCCTGGCAACTTTGCGCATTGCTGAGTTCGGCTTTTTGGGCGTAGTGGTATATACTCGGGTACAAACACCACGTCTTTGTGGACACGAATCCAAAGCCGCCGATTTACTCTTCTTGGTAATGGTGACTCTTCCTTTTCGTACTAATTGTGCTATCGTTGGCATATATTTTATAAAAACCCCATTTTTATGGGCGTGCAAATGTAGAAATTATTTTTTTCTATTCAAACCCTTAGCCCCCAAATTTTGTCGTTTTTTAAAAAAAAAGGGGCAAAACAAACGCTACCCCAACATTATCCTTTTTCACATCCCCATTTGATCATCATAAGGGGATGTGGACGGGTTATCTTATAACTGTCAATAACATTAAAAACTCCAACGATATATTTCGTTTTTTTGGGGGTCAAAATCATTAGATCTTATTCTTCATTTTATGGAAGAGATTTTATCATAAATGACGAAATCAGGGGCGACAATGTTTTTGCCAATGGAAACTCAGTAAGGTTTCAAACTCAAGGAACCTACAAATACATTCCTTCTAATGGAATAGGCGTTTGGTTTAGAGCTTATTCTGTTGTTGCAGTTTGTAATATTATTATTAATGCAGATGAATCAAAATTGAAAGGGGATGCGGATAGGATAAAGCATATCAAAGGACAGGCACTAATTATTAGAGCACTTGGACATTTTGATCTCCTAAGAAACTATGGCGAACAATTTAGTGGGGGAACAAATGGCGTACCTTACATCAAAGAGTTCAAAAGTGAAGACAAATATCCCGTAAGAAATTCTGTTGAAGAGGTTCACAACTTCATCAAAGAAGATTTGAATAGTGCTTTTGGTATGATGAATAATGAGTTTGACGACTTGTAAAAAACAATATCCTTCAAAATATACTGCCAAAGCAATTGCTAGTCGCTTAGCAATTTATTTTGGAAACTGGTCAGATGCAATCAGTTCTGCAAAAGAGGATATTGATTACGGAAAGTATACCATTGCATCTTCGGATACATTTGTTGGAAATTTTAAAAAAGATAGCAGTCCCAATTCCATTTTTGAATTAGCCAATAGTTATGTCTACAATCAAGGGGGTAATAGTTTGGGCTTTATATTTAAGGGTAGTGTATAGGGTGATATAGAGGTTTTACCTGTAGTGAAAGATCTATACGAAACTTAGGATGTAAGGAGTAAAATCCTCGGTTATGAAGGGAAAAAGTTGAGAAACTTGGGTAAATATCCTAATCCAAATGGATATGACAACATAGCTCTTATCAGAATTGAAGAAGTTGTTTTAAACTATGCAGAAGCACTCTTTGAAAATGGACAAAAAGATCAGGCTTTAGAACAAATCAACAAAATTACTTCTAAACGTAACGCAAAACTATACTCCGGAACTTTAATAAAAGATAATATTCTAACTTAGAGAAATAAAGGGTTAATTTTTGAAGGGTTTAGATTTTTTGACTTGAGTAGAACAGGGAAAGACATCCCTGTTGTAGATGAATTACAAAATATCGATACATCCATAAAAAAAGGAGATCATCGTTTTGCATTTCCCATTCCTCTCTGCGAAACGGATGCTAATTCGAATATCGTTCAAAATAAGGGTTATTGGTTATGATCTCTTGAATGTAATTAAAAAACCACGCAATTTGATATACCCCCAAATATTTAAAAAACTATTTTGGGGTTTTTTTATGTATTTCCCTTTTAACCCATCATCAAATGCACGATGATCGGAATTAAATAGATATTTCTATCTTTATGTGGTTTTTTAATTCTTTGAAACAGAGATGTTTTGGGATGAATTAAAAATTTGTTAACTATATATATGAAACACTTTTTGATTTGCCAGATTTTGGCCTTTTTTGCCCCTATTATAGTTTTGGCCCAACAAAACATTACTGTCAGTGGAGTCATTTATGACGAATATGGGATGCCATTGCCGGGTGCCACCGTTATAGAAGTGGGAACGGTCAATGGTGTATCAACCGATTTTGACGGAAACTACAGCATCGAAGTTTTGGAAGGGGCCACTTTAGAATACAGCTATGTCGGCTATCAAGCCCAGACTGCACCGGCCGATACCACAAACCCCATAAACATCACTTTGATGCCTGCCAATGAATTGGAAGAAGTGGTTGTGGTGGCTTATGGTACCCAATCCAAACAATCCATCGTAGGATCGGTGGCAGTGATCTCCGAAAGTCAAATACAAGCCCAACCTGCCACTACCATCACTCAGGCCATACAAGGAAGTGTACCGGGGATCAATGTGGTCAATACTGGAGGAGTTCCGGGAACCAACCCCACGATCAGGATCAGGGGAGTAGGCTCGATCAATGCCTCAGCAGCACCACTGATCATTGTTGATGGTGCTCCTTTCAACGGTAATCTCAACAGTATTGCCCAAGAACAAGTAGCATCTATTTCCGTATTAAAAGATGCCTCATCCACTTCCCTTTATGGTTCTCGTGGTGCCAACGGGGTGATCATAGTCACCACAAAATCGGGAACCAAAGCCACACCCACAAGGATTTCCCTTACCACATTATATGGTAATTCTAATATGGCCACTCCCATGCACGATCTATTAGAGATCGACGATTACACCCGATTTTTTTGGGAAGCCTATCGCAATAACGAGATGTATGTAAATGGCCTTTCTCCCAATGAGGCCGCAGCTGCTGCTTCCTCCAACCTGATTTCCGCTCTGGCATACAATCCCTATGGAGTTGACCAACCCGTGGACAGCCAAGGAAACCTCACGGCAACAGCCGCCTGGAATACCGATTGGAAAGAAGCCATCCTCAACGACAATTCCTACAAAAAACAACACGGTTTGTCCATATCCGGAGGAAGTGAAAAAACCAACTTCTACTTGGGTTCCAACTATATCAAAGAAGAAGGTCAAGTCAAAACCACTTATTTCGAACGATTTGCCACCCGACTCAACGTCGATACACAGGTCAATGATTACATCAAATCCGGGCTTAACATCTCCTACACTACCTCCAAACAAAATGCCCCCAATCAATCCGGTACCAGTTATTCCAATTCCATCCAATGGATTTACACCATACCCAGTTATTACCCACTATACAGAAGAGACATTGATGGCTCTGTAATCAACGATCCCAATGGTAATCCTGAATTCGACTACGGAAATTACAACAGTCAAATTGTCAATGGGGTAAGGCCCGCCTTGTCCAATGAAAATGGATTGGGTGCCATCATCAACAACGAAATATTGAAAACCAGAACCTACACCTCCATGAATGGTTATCTAAAAATCGATCTGCTCCCCGAATTGAATTTTAAATCGAATATTTTTTATGAAAGGGCTACTTTGGATGACTTTAGATACACCCACTACAAATTTGGTGCTGCTTCATCTGTTGGAGGAAGGGTATCTCATGACCGTAATTTTTTTACCACATTAAATGCCATTCAAACGCTGAACTACAGCAATACCTTTGGAGCGCACACCGTCAATGCAGACGCAATTTTTGAGTCCTACCGATTTGAACAAAACCTTCTCGATGCTCAAGGCACCGGTTACCTTCCCAATGTGAAGGTCCTCAACGGAAGTACGGTACCCGAAAGTGTAGGTGGAGCCGTCAACGAGGAAAGGATCTTGAGTGCCATCACCCGTTTGAGTTATAACTTCGACAATACCTACTTTGCAGAAGTCTCTTTTAGAAGGGACGGTTCCACCAAATTTTCAAAAGACACCCGCTGGGGAAACTTTTTTTCCTTTGGGGGTTCTTGGATCCTCTCCAATGAGTCCTTTCTTGATGAAATCGCTTGGATTGATTATCTCAAATTCAAATTTTCTTACGGTGAATTGGGAAATAACAGAAACATTGGATTCTTCCCCTATTTACAAGTCTTTGATACCGGTTATAACCAACTGGACAATACCGGAGTGATCTCCTCTGAATTTGTAGATCCAAATTTGACCTGGGAAAAAACAGCACTGCAAAATATTGGAACGGAGTTTACCCTCTTTGAAGGCAAACTTCAAGGAAGTATAGAATACTACAGCAAAGAATCCATCGACCTGATTTACGACAAACCTCTGGCCCTATCGACCGGAAATGAATCCATCAAAACCAACGTTGGAGCGATCAAAAATTACGGTATTGAGTTTTCCTTTAATTCTATGGTCTTAAAAAATGATGATTTGACAGTTGACTTAGGGGTCAATTTTTCTTTTGACAGAAATGAGATCACCGATCTGACCCAAGACGAGTTCATTAACGGAACCAAAAAATGGAAAGTTGGAAAATCACTATACGAGTTCTTTATCAGGGAGTCTGCAGGAATAGATCCTGACGATGGTTATCAAATGTGGTATAAAGACGTTTTAAACGATGAGGGAGAAGAAACCGGAGAGCGAACGACTACAAAAGAATACAGCGAAGCAACCCGGTATTACTTAGACAAATCATCACTTCCCAAAATGATTGGAGGGTTCAATGCCAATGTCTCCTACAAAAACTTTGACTTAGGTGCCTTAATCAATTTTAGTTTTGGATCATACGTTTATGACGGCGTATATTCCAGCCTGATGAGCGGTTTTGAATCTCCCGGAAGAAATGGACATCCCGACCTGAAACGTAGATGGCAGAATCCCGGCGACCAAACCGACGTACCCCTTTTCCTCAACGGTCAAAATGATTTTAATGCTACCTCCTCACGGTTTTTGTTCAAAAACAACTATATCCGGGTGAGAGGACTCAACCTGGGATACACTTTTGAAGAAAGTTGGATGGAAAAATATCAGATCCAAGGCTTGAGGGTTTATTTGCAGGGCGACAATTTATTCACCTACCAGTCACACAAAGGGATTGATCCCGAGCAAGAGATCTCCGGTATGACCAATTACAGATCACACCAGATGAAAACCATTTCCCTTGGTATTAATGTCCAATTGTAAAATTTTGAAAATGAAAAAACGACACCTTGCACTTTTGGTTATCAGCCTTGTTTTCCTCACAGGATGTGAAAAAGGTTATTTGGACGATCCCAAGCCCACTGAATCGGTTAACTCATCCGTGGTTTTTGAATCCCGAGACGGAGTAGAAGCCTTTATGTCGGGCATACTCAGGGAAACCCGTAGTCAATTTACAAGAACAGATGCTGGTGGTCTGTACTCTATGTATTTTGCCAGAGTTGTAAAAGGAAATGACCTTGTGTTGGGATACCAATGGTACCTTTTTGACTATGAAAACGACAACAGAGAACCTACCTACACCCGCACGACTTTCAGTTGGGAATTTCCCTACTATTTGATCAATCAACTCAATCAACTCATCAAAGGGGTAAAAAACAGTACCAACTTGTCCGACTCAGAGAAAGACGAATTCTTAGGCCAAGCCTACGCCATGCGAGGGTTTTATTATTTTCAATTGGCCATGGAGTTCCAACACACCTACAGTTTCGACCTATCACTTGCTGCTCCACCGATCTATGAAGAGCCTGCCATCGAAGGAAAAGCCATGTCCACTTTGGGTGAGCTTTACGATTTTATCATAGCGGATCTGAATGCCGCGGTCGAAACTGCTCCTGCTAACAGGATCAACAAATCATACATCAACCAAAACGTGGCCTATGCCATTTTGGCCAGAGTTCATCAGGTAATGGGCAATTGGCAAGAGGCAGCCAATGCGGCAGCAATTGCCAGACAAGGCTATCCCCTCAACCCCGTTCAGTACGGTTTGGGTTTTGACGACATGAATGCCAGCGAGTGGATTTGGGCCATGCCCCAACGGGACGACCAAACCAATTATTTTTACATTGCTCCACACGCTTTTACAGACAACATCAACGACGGTTATGGTTTGGCTTTCTGGAACAAAGAATTTGTATCCTTGTTCAGCCCGACAGATGTCAGAAATACCTTTGTCGATCTTTACAATGTAGGTGACAGCGATCTGTATTATGCCAGGGCATCCATGAAATTCACATTCGATTTCAGCTCAGACATTCCCATCATCAGATCACCGGAAATGATGTTGATCGAAATAGAAGCTAACGCACGACTGGGAAAAGAAAATGAAGCTGCAAATATGTTATTGAGCCTTCAACAAAACAGAGATCCCGATGCAGTAGCCTCAGGAAATACCGGAGATGCTTTGATCGAAGAAATATTGGTGGAACGAAGAAAAGAACTTTACGGAGAAATGGGAGTAGAATGGTTTGATGCCAAACGGCTCAGAAGAGGGATTACCCGAGCCGGAAACCATAGAGTAGGAAGTACTGCCGACCTGCTTCCTGATGATAAAAAGTTTTTCCTTAAAATACCTCAAAAAGAGATCGACGCAAACGATTTCATCGACGATAGTGTAAACGCCGATCGTTAATCCGAAAAAACAAGCTGTTTCTGGTCGGTAATTTCCTAAATTGCAGTAATGAAAACAGCTCAAGAAATTTATGGTATTCGTGCGATCATGGAAGCCATCGTTCAGGAAAAAACCATTGATAAAGTTTGGTTACTCAATGGACAACAAGGTCAATTATTCAAACATTTAGAGCAAAAGATCCATGAAAAAGGGATCTCTCACAGCTATGTTCCCAAAGAGCGTTTGGATCGTTTCTCTCATCAAAACCATCAAGGGGCGGTCGCCAGAATTGCTCCCATAGATTTTGTCTCACTGGAGGATTTGGTAGAAGAGAACAACAATAAAAAAACGGTCTATCTTCTTCTGGACGGCATAACCGATACCCGAAATTTGGGCGCCATTCTCAGAACAGCCGCTTCAGTAGGTGTTGGCGGTATTGTTTTACCTCAAACCGGTTCTGCACCCGTCAATTCTGACACGGTCAAGACCTCTGCCGGTGGTATTTTTTCTGTACCTTTGGTCAAAGTAAATCATCTGAAAGATGCACTCTTCTTATTTCAGGCCCATGAAATCAAGACCATTGCAGTAAGTGAAAAAGCCCAAAAAACAGCTTATGAATTCAATTTTGACAGTTCTATAGCCCTCATTATGGGATCAGAGGACAAGGGGATTCAAAATGGACTGTTAAAAATGGTCGACGATTCTGTAAAACTACCCATGAGCGATCAGATGGATTCCCTCAATGTGAGTGTGGCTAGTGGAGTGATACTATATGAAATACACCGACAGCAGAATTATCCTTAAAAACCCATATCATGAATACCCCATTGGCCGAAAGAATGCGGCCCAAGAGCCTGGAAGAATATGTAGGACAAGAACACCTGATCGGTCCTCAAGGAGGTTTAACCCCTATCCTAAAAAGCGGGAACCTACCCTCAATGATCTTATGGGGTCCACCCGGCACAGGAAAAACAACCCTGGCCAAGTTATTGGCACTGCAAAAAGAAAGACCCTTCTACCAACTCTCGGCCATCAACTCGGGCGTGAAAGAAATAAGGGATATCCTCCAAAAAGCAGAACATAAGGGTGATTTATTTTCCAACAAAAGCCCCCTTTTATTCATAGACGAAATTCACCGATTCAGTAAATCCCAACAGGATTCGCTTTTGGGTGCAGTTGAGAAAGGAAGCATCACCCTGATCGGAGCCACTACAGAAAACCCAAGTTTCGAAGTCATCAATGCGTTGTTGTCCAGATGTCAGGTTTATGTACTCAATCCTCTGGACAGATCCCAGTTACAACAACTGATCTCCAATGCCCTAGATCGCGATATTGAATTGAAAAATAAAAAAATTGAGATCATAGAAAACGAAGTTCTGTTAAAAATCTCCGGAGGAGATGCCCGAAAATTACTATCAGCCTTGGAGTTGGTCGTCAACAGTTCCCCGGAGCCCCTAAAGATCGATAATGCCCTGGTCTTGGAGAAAGTTCAGACCCACATGGGTATGTTTGACAAAAATGGTGATCTGCATTACGATATCATTTCCGCCTTTATCAAATCCATTCGTGGAAGCGATCCCAATGGAGCCGTTTATTGGTTGGCGAGAATGATCGAAGGAGGAGAGGATGTCAAATTTATAGCCCGCAGAATGTTGATCCTGGCATCAGAGGATATTGGCAATGCCAATCCTACTGCACTGGTTTTGGCCAACAGCACCTTTCAAGCAGTAAACGTATTGGGTTTACCGGAAGCCAGAATTCCCCTAAGCCAGTGTGCCAT
>VMHT01094421.1_pt1 | contig 13876 bp, 11 predicted proteins | sample 4693611 | NCBI WGS metagenome assembly VMHT01 (sample SAMN12280063, study PRJNA550983) | marine metagenome | isolation source: seawater sampled from same location over 5 years 0.02-0.2 micron viral filtrate | place: USA: collected off the coast of southern California halfway between the port... ... | reverse complement strand
GATAGGGTTACGGCAAGCTAGGATACCGTTGTTGATACCGTTGGCTACCTCAACACCTAAAACAGGGCCGTTGCCTGTGACAGTGCCGTAGGAGTTAGTGAAACCACTTATACGACGATACCCGCCCGTAAGAGCAGGTTCGTAGTTGAGCAGAGTTATAGCTGACCCCGGTTTAACCTCACCCTGTGAGAGGAGATCACGACCAGTATCCAAACCACCCCTACATGATATCTTGAAGGATCTGAGATTATCAGCCATTAACTAGTCACCCCGGAGAACCCACGCGGTTGGTTAGATGTTTCGATTACTGTAGAGCGTACACGCAGCTCGTCATCCATAAGAAGGTTACGCATAGCTTTGATACCCTTCTCGAAGTTGTTCTGGTGAATCTGAGCTTGACTATCGTTGCTACGGAAGCGCATCATGTACATCATAGCACCGTCTACAACAATGTGGTCAAACCGGGAAGGGATGATAGCTGTGTCGGTATAAGCAGTCAGGTCGTTAGGGTACGCGAAGTACACGTACTCTACTTCGTAGTCTGTATTAGGTGGCGGAGAGATACCGAACTTCTCTTCATAGGTCTGATATACAACCTGAGGAGCAGCACCGGTAGTGTTGGTCTCGTCTGATACGCGGTAGCTCTGAAGATACTCCTCGTAGGAGATAGGCTTCAGGAGGGCAGGTTCGTTGCTTTCAGTAGAATGTACTTTAAGGAAGAATGAGTCCCAGTCAACTGTAGAGAAGTCCGACTGAAAGCTATACTCTTTCTGGAGAGCAGTAAGGGTATGAGTGTATGTTGTTTTAAGGAATGGGAACTCATGTCCATCCTGCAGAATGTGACGGATAGAGTTGTTGATGGAGTCCTTAGCTAGAGCCTGAACACCTTTTACTGTTGTGAAACCATCACCAGCAGTATCCAAGGCAACCTCGTTGAGGCGTCTTAAAAGCTGATTGACAAGTGTTACATATGTGGACATTGATATCTCCTGGGACTATAATGAATGGTCTTCGCAAAGGCCATTGATAATAGCGAAGGAAGGGCCCCGAAGGGCCCAACCTTTAAGTCTTATGCGAGTTGATCGCGGTCTACTTCAGCAGCAGCCTTTGTGCACTCGTTGATGTCTACAACAACTGCCCATACACGAGCAGAAGCAGCAACAAGACCAGCACCAGTAACAACCTGGATGGCGTCAATAGTGTCAGCTGTAGAGATGAAGCTAGGAACTACACCACCAAGGATGGTGCCAGCAGCCTGAGCCTGCATGTCAGTAGCAGCCAAGTTAGCTGTTGTACCGTCACCGATAGCTACAGTAGCAGAAGTACCAGCACTACCAGGAGCAGTGATGAACTCGATGCCAGCAGACAAAACAGTACAACCAGCTGGAACAGCTGGACCTTCAACAGTACCAGAGGCGGTGCCCAAGGTAACAGTCTTCTCCACCAGGATTGGTGAAAACTTCAGAGATTGTGATAAAGCCATTGTATAATCCTTTCAAAGATATGACTAGAGAGAGGAAGACACCCCCTAAGGGGTGCCTAATCTAATTAAGCCAAGTTATACTTAGCAGTTACCAGAGCTTCTGGACGCAGGATCTTACGACCATAGAGATGCATACCACGAACGATGTCAGCAAAGCTGTCTGGGTCACGGTAAGTTTCAGTCTTGTTGATTTGCTCAGCAGTTGCTACAGCAGAGTCATGACCACCAACGATAACACCGTAGTCAGTGTTTTGGTTAGCAGTACCAGTAGTAGCAGCGCCACCACCGACTGAAGGAAGGTTGTTAGAAACGTATACGCGGAAACCATTCCACTTGTTCATAACCAGACCGTTACGCAGGGCACCGGAATCACCGAAGTCTGCATTCAAGAAACGGCTGTCTTCGTCCATCAGGACTTCGAGCATTACTGGGTCGATAACGATCCAGCGGCCATCTTTGTCTACGTTCTGTTGGTCCAACAAACGGCCCATGCGGTTAATCAACATCACTGGCGAAGCGTAAGCTGTTGGCAGAGCAGTAGCGCCCGGCAAACGTGCAGCAACAGGGATAGAGTGATCAGCAGCAGAAGCTGTAGTGATGTTACCGAAAGAAGATTTGATGAGCTTCATGGAAGTCAGCAATTCGTCTGTACCAGCAGTAGAAACAGCAACAGTGCCGTTTACTTGGTCGTTGACAGTGTCACCAGCAGCATGCAAAGCAGACTGTTTGTAACCTGACAAGTAACCCAGAACTTCTTGGTCCAGCTGGTCAGCCAAGCGGTAAGCCGCACGGTTAGTAGCAAGGTCCATGAAGTTGACGTGGCTGTGAGCTTCTTCGATATCGTCGATTTTGAAAGCAAAGTAGTTAGCTTTGTCAACAACCAAAGAGAAGTCTTCGTCGTCAAGATCTTGAGCAGCGATCTGTGTACCACGGGCGTAGCTGGATACAGAGATTTCAGGCTCTTTGATGATCTTAACAGTGTCGCCTTGTGCAGCGATTTCACCGAAGTAGTCAGAGTTAGTGATGTCATTACAGATAGCCTTCTTGCGGAATGCAAGCTGGACTTTCTTGGAATAGATTACACTTGAGAAGTTGCCGTTAGGCAGGTTGCCGTGACCGGCTGCAGATGTAAAAGCCATTATAAATATCCTTCTAGATGTTTGGCTTGATAAGTAAGAATCTCATAGACCCGCACAAGGTGCTTTATGGTTAATCGAGTTATGTGTGGGAGATTCCAGTTAAGAGAACCTAAACAATCGGGATAAGAGGCTGAATCTTTCTAGGGTGCTTTCAGGGTCTGCTTGCCAGCTTCACCGTCTAGGGCCTATACTTATCAGGTAAGTCTTAGAGATTATTAGTGTTCAGGAGACCCAGATGGGCCACTGTAGGTGTCTAGGAGGGTATCCGAAAGGGGGCCTACTAAACACTTACAGTTATACCATACTTATATCTTGTTGTCAAGATATTATTTAAGCAGGTTGGTATTAACGAGCCTTGCCAGAGATGTCGTAAACAAACTTCCCTGATTGCATTGCTTCTTGAATCTCGTCATAGCGTTCTTCAAACTGTTTGTCTGTCATCTTTGCTACTACAGATTCTTTTAACATTGAACCAGCACCAGTATCATCTACGGCAGTGCGGGTACGCTTGGATACAGTTTTAGCTGCATCTTTAGCTTTACTCTTCTTAGCAGAAGGTGTCATGTCATTATCAACCTTGTACAGGTCGATCACACGGATAACACTTGCTGCATCGTCTGAGTTCTCATAGAGGGCATCACGCACCCACTTAGGTTGCTCCTCAACCCAATCATGGAAACCATCAGAATCACGTAGGTCATCAAAGTCACCATGAACTTTACGGATAGCTGTCTCAGCCTTAGTGCGCTCAGCTTCGTAGTTAGCCTCATCGAATGCACGGAGACGACCCTCTGCTACTGCAAACTTCTCATCAGCCTTCTTAGATGCAATAGTCTCTACGATAGCAGCTACGTCTGGGTACTTCTCAGCCCACTCCTCGATGTCCTCGTCAGACTTAGGAGCACGGAGAGGAGGTGATGTGGACTCGACTGCTTCCAGCTTTTCTTTCCACTCTTTCTCTTTTTCTGCCATGTGACGACGAAGATCACCGTAGCGTTTCTTAAAGGACTTCTCCTCACGGCTTAGCTTGGAGTCGTCTTCCTGTGCTTCGGATTCCTCTTCGGCTTCTTCTTGTTTGGCACTATCCTTGGTCTGTACTTCGGTGTCCTCAGATCCCTCGCTATCGGATTCCTCGACCTCTGCTTCTTCTTCTTCTTCATGGGGCTCACCTAGTTGGGCCTTCATAAGCTCCTCAAGCTCCTTCTCATCCTTCTCAAGGCGAGCTTGCTTAGTCATATAGTTACTACCACGAGCCATCATGGACTCCTTAGCAGTTACGTTCTTTATCATTTCTTGAGCCATTACGTTTCCTTTATGTTGGGGTCAGCTTATGCTGAGTGGCCTTAGTTATTTATATAGGAGTTAGTAAGGGCCTATTTGCGGCCCAAACCTTTCTTAGTAGTTGTCTTCTTAGGGGCTGGTTTGGCTTCAACACGTGGCTTAACAAAACCACCCTTAGCCATACCGAACTGCCCACCGGCACCACGGGTAGCTCCGGCTTTCTTAGCAGCCTCGTCAGAAGCTGAAGGAGCAGCAGTACTTGGGGCACGTTCACGTCCAACCGCTGCAATAGTACGTCCAGTATCAGCAGCCTCTTGGGCGATGTTAGCAGCACGTTGTATACTACGCATTTGATCTGAGTTACTTGAGTCAGACTGTCGGTTACGCAAGGAAGCAGCGGCAGCAGCAGCGTTAGGGGACGATGTTTGCGTGAAGGTAGCGGAAGGTGCAGGGGCTACGTAAGTAGACTCTTGCCTAGAAGAGGTAGCCTTAGGCCCACCACGCATCTCATTGCTTCCATAAGTACTCATAGCTGTGTTGGTGAGAGTCTTAGTAGAGTCAAAGAAACCACCTACTTTAATCTCATTATCCGTAGCATAGCTACCAGCTGCCTCACGCAGCTTAGAGGCCTCAGTCTTGTGACCGTGTGACTCAAGCACAGCAGCGTTAGCCATTGCTTCTGCGTACTTCTGTGTTTTGAGAACCTTACCGATAAGACCACCAGCAAGTGTACTTCCGAGGATATCACCAGCCTTAGCTAGAAAACCCTTCTCTTCCTCATTCTCACCCATACCTAAGGTAGACATACTCTGTTCCATAAGAGTCCCAGGGTTGGTGTAGTCGTATTTCTTCATCCAAGCATTAGGATCATGTTTGACTGCCTGTGATTTCTGGTCACTGTCCTCGCGGAACCCTGTATCTACCCGACCACCGCCAGCAGTAACAGGGGCTGTAGAGGCTGCAGGAGCAGCAGCAGGATCAGGAATACAGGTGTTGGTGTTAGGGTCTAGAACATAACCTTCAGGGCACTGTACAGGGCTCGTACTACCTGCAGGAGGGGTGCTAGTGACACCGGACTCAATGGAGAAACCGGGGGTGTACGCGTAGGGGTCGAATGTAGTAGGCGCTGGAACAGCACCACCTTCAGCGAACTTCTTAGGGGCAGCTTGACCTTGAACGGCAGGAGCCGTAGCAGCCTGACCTTGTTGTGGTTGTTGTACAAAGATACCCTTGGACTTCAAAAGATTGGAGATAGAAGGATCTTTCATAGCAGCAGCTTTAACACGGTCAATGATACCGTTTACATCGGCACCGGGGACAAGACCACCAGTAGCATAACCATCCATCAGGTCCAAGTCAGAGCCGATAGTATGCTCCATCTTTTCACCTTCAACAGGCTCACCACCGATACGTCCATCTTCTTCCATGCCCTCAAGGCCAGCCTTAGCTTTATCACGGAGCTTCTCGAAGTGGGCTACACCAAAATACTTAACTACGTCAGCGGGTACTACATACTCACCGGAGGAGAGCTTAGCATCTACGTCATCCCGTACGTCTTCAGCATTAGAGCCAGCAGGGATATCGTTACCTGATACTGGGTCTACATCCATTCCATCAGTGGCTAAGCCACCTTCTTCATACATCTTTTTCATTTGTTGTACTTCACCTCCTGTAGCATATCTATCTTTAAGTCGAGTGGCAGAGCGAGCCTTGGCGTACTCCACTGCTTTATCTACGTTTTCAAACGAAGGAAACTCTTCACCTGTTATAGGGTCAATAGGGCCCTTTTCTTTAATGTACTCAACGACCTCATCCTCTGACATTTGGGTACCATCTTCTTTGATTGTTGGAAACGTATACCACTTTCCATTAACAGGTACAGTTGCAGTACGCTCTGAGTACTTTTCGCCTGTCTTTTTATCAGTAAATACCTTACGGCCACTTACTGAAACTAGAGCACCCTCGTCAGCCATTAAAAGGTCTCCGTCTTTGCACCATTGATTTTATCACGTAACTGTTTAAGGCTACGTAACGCTTTGATCTCACCTTGTAGGCGATGTAACTCCAAGGGTTCATCCCTTTGTTCTATTTGCTTGTGGGCATATGCTATACGTTCATCCAGCTCAGCGCAGAAGGAGTCCCACAGTGGTTTATCATTTACTAGTCGTTTGATTTCCATAACTTACCTCTATAATAAAGCTGGTATTAAAGTGGCATTAGCTAGTTGTGCAGATTCAGCAGCAGTCAAACCACTTACACCCCTCTCAATAACAACAGCCCTTGTGGACACTTCTAATCTAAGGAAAGCGTCATAACCCGAGGTCTGCTCAAAGAGAGAGACGTCAGGGTCACGAGGGAACAAATTACCCTCCACAACAATTTCGCCATTGGCCTCTGGCATTTTGATACGCCAGCCTAAATCGTTTCTGCAAAAGAAGTAAGGTGCAATTTCTTGTGAGCCACCAACATTATCCCCACCAGTCGTATCAAAGGCTGGGGGGTACTTGGCGTTATCTCCTTGGCGAAACCATTCTTTCCAAGCACTGTAAATGTTTTCTTGAGTATTAAAAACGCCGATATTTGGTAGTGTTATATAGAGATTATTTCCATCAAAAGTTGCATCTGCCATTATGGATTCCTATAGTTTCTGTCTACCCGTTGTTGAATTGGAAGTGTCAGGTTAGACGATGTATCAGCACCCTCAATCTTTTGGTACTCGTATCCAAGGGAATGAACAACAATGTCCACACTGCCTACTGAAACAGTAGCTGTGAATGTAGTGCTTGAGTTTTCTACCCCTGCAAGCTCTGTGGTTGTGCCAGCCTGATATACCCTTACTTCTGAGTTAGATTTCAAGTTCGTTAAGGTAAGAGTCGAGACTGTTGTTGTGCCGTTAGTATCGATAAAAGTACCAGTGAACAAAGCGCCATTGGCTAAAGTAATTACACCAGTCGTAGTCATATCACCAGTGAAGATACTAGCTTTGATTGTTATCAGGTTGCCTGTTATGTCAAAAGCGGTTGAGGCAGTTGCATCTATTGTCACATTGTAAGCACCAGCGTCAATTAGGCTTCCTGAGCGATTAACTACAAAATCAAGGTACGTTCCAAAGTTATCTTCTAAATACGCAGCCGCTCTGTCATACAATTTCGCAGACGTATCAATTTCTGTGTAAGCATCCACTGCTACTTTATTGTTTTCTGTTATGTTCAAATTTAAAAGCAATGCTGTAAAATCTTTTGTGTCTTGGTCGATTGTAACCGCGTCATTTTTAGATAAGAAACCGTATTTGTAAGCAGACCTTACATGACTCGCTCTGTTAGTTTTTGCATTCCCAGCAAACGTGGAGTTCTGTAAACAAACATCTCCGCCATAATTAAACAAATGAGGGTCTATTAAGCCATTCGCATCGGTTGATTCAGCGTTTACGACAACATCACTCTGCCCATCCACAATAAAAACTTTTGCGTTTTGAATAGCTACGTTTGAGGCATCTTGAACTTTGAAATTATATCTAAATGCTATTGTCGTTATATCGTTACTGTCGATACTTAACGCTCTAAGGACTGTAAAGTCTGGGTTTACAAAAGTTACGTTAGCATTTCCAAGATTAGGGACAATATGGTTTGTGCATGTATCAATTTGTACGTCTTTTAGAATTGGTGACAGATTAGCCGCGTTTCCTAGTTGAAATGCGTAGGTACATTTTTCAACTTTTACACCATTCAGGCTATAACTGGCGGCATTTGCACCGCTGTTATATGAATACAGTTTAACACCTACGGCTCCAGTGTGATGCACACGACTTCTATCATAAGTTATCTGCTGTCTAGCTCCGAACGCGGAGCCTTCACCTACCGAAACACCATCTTCTAACTCTGCATCACAATCAATTAATGTGAACTCGGTGTCATTATTGACTCGTATTCTACTTTGAGCATAAACAAAACTTCCATAAGCTCGGAAAATACCGTTATCATAAAGCCTAAATGTATCGGCTGAAGTGCCAGTTACTACGAAACTTCCGCCACTTGTGCTAATACTAGACGGATAACTTCCCATTTGCACCGTACCATAAATGCTAAAACGACTACCATTTATCTTAATAATCTCATCTGAACAATTCCAAAAACTAGACGGTCCCGAAGATGATGAATTGCCTATTTGAATTGGTGCGTTAAAATAGTATGTGTCTTTGTTTCCCGCTGTTTGTCCAAAATGACCCGACCCTAGCCCATTTGAATTTAATGCGCTTAGAATCCCTGAACTTGTAATGTTTGTGCCTGTGCAAACCAGCGCCCCTGAAGAGACTGTGTATGTAGCCATTATTCACTCCTTATGAGTTTAAGAGTTGTCGTAGTTCCGTTCTAGAGGAGCAACGAGTGAAATGTTTTGACCTGTAGCACGAGTAATTGTAGCCGTAGCTGAAACGTACTGAGCGGTGTCAAGACCGATTGCTACAACCGTTACACTAGCATCCGTACCTGCTGTTCTACCGCCTTGAGTGTTGCCATCATAGTCAAAGTCGAAAGATACGCTAGAAGCACCACCGATAGTGCCAGATATGTCAACCCCGGAGTTGTTATCTACCAGAATAGCCGAGCCTGTACCAAAACCGCTCGTAAAGAACATGCGGTAGATTGCAGCTGAGTCCGATACTAAGTTTGCATTGAAGCTAATTGTACCTGCAGCAACAAACGGGAAGCTGCGTACAGTTCCATCTGTGTCAGTGAAGCTTAGTCTGTTTGTATCATTCGTCTGGAAGTCGTCGATATAAACACCTGTAGTCGTGCTCAGTGCTTCCCCCGCAAAGCTCATCAGAGAGTCAGCAAGTGAACCGATTTGAGAACCTGCACCTGCGTCAATATCACTAGCTAATCGCAAGCTGTATTGGACGAATTCATAAATCTGTTCAGCCGTACCTTGGTTGCCATCTACAATAACGTCAAAGTTATAGCTAACACCGCCAATTGACCTAGTGGTTGCACCATAGGTAATAGACATACCTGTGTAAGGTGCTGTGGTAGCGATAGTCGAATCCGAAGCGGAAACTTTACTATCCGTAGCTTCCGCGAGTGGGAAACGGTTGGCAATGTAGTTTAGCGCAGTCAGACCAATACTTGTCGATGTAGCAGAGCCGTAAGTCTTACCTTGTGAACGGATGTACACTGTTAGGGTATTAGACCTCTTGTCAAAGTTACCGTTACTAGAGTCACCAAAGGTCTGAATAGCCTGATTGATAGGCCCAGTAAAGTCAAAGTCAGTCTTGGATGTGTCTGTCGAAAAAGCGTAATAAGCAGTGTCAGTGTTGTCGATGTTACCAAGAGAAATAATACCCATGTACTCACGCTCGATAGCGTCAGAGTCGTTAATCTCACGCCAACCTGCTGAACGTATCAAATTACGGGTAGTGTCGTTGGAAGGAACCCAGCCTTCAATAAATTCGAATTGCTCTGGTGTAATTGACACCATAGGGAAGGGGTATGGGATGAGGCTTCCATCGGACTTCCACTCTTCCTTAAGGAATGAGTAGAGAGCTTGCATTGTCACACCATCGTTAGACAGGTTGCCTGTGACATTCAGTGCGATAGTCTTAGCTGACGTGCTAATAGTAATTTCTGTACCTTGGTTAAGGTTATCTGGGTCGATAATAAGTGTCATAGCTTTCTTTCCTACGTTATTGAGGCTAATGTTCCGTCATTGTTGTATGTGAATGTTTTAGTAGATGAAACGTTGTTTATTACAGAAACAACAGTGTTTAGTGTATTGTCACTATTATAGTTTAATGTTTTAGTGTGACCTCCTGCGTATGTCACTGTACTTAGTAAACCATTACTGTAGGTAAATGTTGGAGATGTTAACTTTGTCTCACTAGGGGTAGAACTAGCACCGCCCCCTCCCATGTAAGCACCTGTTACTCTTCCTCCTTTACCTGCACCTGCTCCTGTTGGGCCTCTAACGTACCCGGCATCTACTACTTTACCAGAAGTTAGGCGTAATGTCAAGTGGTAATTATCATCTACCCAAACCTTTTCAACACCTACTCCGTCTTCACCGTCTTTACCGGATGGTCCTAAGGGCCCCTGAGAGCCTCTCTCACCGTCCTTACCGTCTTTTCCTGCCTCACCCCTTAGACCTACCGGTCCAGGTGCTCCACGGACGCCCTGAGGGCCTCTGAGGCCATCCTTGCCGTCTACACCATCTTTACCTGCTGCAGCGGCCTTACCGTCCTTACCGTCACGTCCATCTTTACCATCGATACCGTCTTTACCGTTGATACCATCCTTACCAGCTACACCTTGGATACCTTGAATACCCTGAGGGCCTTGTGGTCCGACGATGTTACCGAAGTCTAGGGTAAGACCTGACTGCCACTTACAATGTAGGCAACCGTTCTTAACAAAGAACTCAGGTGTCTCCAGAATGGGAGAGCGAGAGTGAAACTCTTTAAGTTGATCCTCTACCTTGCGTTGTAGGTTAGAGATGTCTACCGAATTAGCAGAAGCCTCCTTCTTAGCAACGGCAATGATAGTAGCTAGGAGCTTACTATCCATTACCCTTGGCCTCCTAAGTACTGGCTAAGCTGAGCTTCTAGAGCCGCCATACCTGCACCTTCACCTGTGTTGGCTGAGTGGCCTTGCTCACCGGGGACCGGAGCTGCACCTGTACCCATAGCGCCAGCACCTGCACCACCTGTAGGGGCTTGAGGTGCATTAGGATCACCTGGAGCTGGGGCAGGGGGTGGGTTCTGCTCTTGGAACTTCTTAAGGATCTCAGCTTGGATAGCAGCCTCTGACATAGAGTTAGCAACCTTATCAGGGTCAAGGTCCATAGACTCAGCGATCTCACGGATAACGTAGTCCATCTTAGCAAACGGAGCAAGAGCTGGATTCTGTACAACTTGCAAGAACTGCATCAAGCGTTGGCTACGTACTTCGTTAGCCATCAAGGAGGAAGTACCCATAGCCTTAACTTCCAAGTCACCTTTGATCTCAGGATCATGGTCGAACTGCATGTTAAAGGAGAAGAAGGCTTTACCCAATGGGCCAAGCAGATAGTCATCTACGTTCTTGATAACTGTACGGATAGAGCCGTTAGCAGCTGACATGAGCATGGAGATACCGGAGGCTGTACGACCAACACCGGATACACCAGTCTGACCATGCGAGAAGCTAGGTAAGCCTGTGGACTCATCAGCGAGTACACGTGCCTTGTCGAACATCTGCATGTTCTCGTTAGATACGTTAGGGAATGAGGTGCCGAAGATACCCTGACCCGGAGCACCACCTTGACGGCGGAACACCTTACCCGGATAAACACTGAGGTCTTGACCCGGTACTAGGTTAGTCTCATCAACTTCGATAAGCAGGTTGCCTGACAACGCAGCGTTATCTACAGCCATACGCATGAAGCCGTTCATCAACGTCTGTGTGTCGTCCATGTTCTCAGCAAGACCTACACCGAAGAAGGAGTAAGGGTTTACTTCGTACGGTACTGCGTAGTAAGGGATGATCTGTGGGTTAAATGGGTTCATAACCAGACGGAGTACTTGACCGTTACATACCCAGATGTTCACGTTCAGCTGCTCAGCCTTACGTAGTTCACGAGGGATATCTACGTTATGCTCTTCCAGTACCTCACGGTCGACATAGCCCCAGAACTCAAGAACTTGGAAACGTTCACTACGGGTCTCTTGGTTATCGTCTTCCATCACCTGCTCCCACCACTCTTTAGTGTAGGACTCGCCATACTCAAGGGCAAGATCGATGGAGTTGCTACGGAAGAACGGACGTTTCTTCAGAGCTCGCATCTGTGACCGAGACATCTTGTGACGTTCGATAGCATACTCTGCTTCATCCATATTGTTAGCATCTGGGTCTGGGTAGAAGTTCCAGATAGACACAGAGTCACACTGGGGCATTGTTTTAGTACGAGGTTTGTAGTTACCCTCGTCATCCCAGTTTGGGTACTCTTTATCTACCGCAAAAGGACCCTTCATAACACCTGTACCGAACAGAGCACACTCAAATGCAGCTGTACGGAGCTTCTTAGAGGCACCAGACTCCTCCAACTGGTCATGGATCTTCTTTTCCATTTTCTTAGCAGCAATAGCAGCTGGATGGATGGTGATTTCAGTAGCAGTTTTACCTTCGCCTTCCTTCAACCGGTCCATTACTGGCTCCAGTTTGGCTTTCATGCCACCTAAACGCTCCTGCAGGTCAACAATAGTCTCTCCTGGGCGCAGTTTAGTGTCTTCTGGTAACAATTCAGGCTCTTTAGCCTTCTGCATGTCCGGATTAGACTCAAAATGGACTGCTTCAGCGATACCTTCAGGTAATGTAGTAGGATCGATGGTGATTGGGAACTTGTTATTACCAAAAAGAACTTCTACAAGCTGCCCATAGGCTGCAAGTACCTTAGTTTTAGTGACTTTAACGAAGATACGGGACTTCTCGGTGCTTGTGAAGGCTACATCAGGGCCATAAATACCCCGGTAGTTACGATACGCACGCACCCAACGTTGTTCATCTTGGTAACGAGCAGTCCCAGCCTTACTGAAACGCTCCTCCACGAAGGAAACAACCTGACCAACAGGGGTATCAGTAGTATCACCCTCGGAGATATCGTCAACAAAGGAGGACTCAGCCTGTTCCATGTTGCTTTCCATCTCTAAATCGTCGTTCTCAAAGTTATCCATCTTAATTCCTTAGTAACCGAAGGTTGGGTCTGAGGCTTGGAAGCCTGATCTCTGTGCATTAGGGTCGTAGTCCCAGAGTGAGCTACGTGGTCTTGTCATAAGTCCGTAACGAAGGGCATCATAGCCGTGGTCGATGGGGCTCTTAGTATCCACATCCTCTGGGTTAGTCTTGTCTAGAGGAAGAGCAGGTAGTTCAGTAATGATGTTACGGCAAGTGTTAAAGAACACGAGTCTAGGTTCTTCAGTAAACTCATCTAGCTGTAACCTTCTATGTACCTCGTTCTTACCCGCGATACGTGAACCTCTTGAACGATCAGATGGACGCCAACGACAACCCCTCAAGATCATCTGTTCTGCTAGAGAAGGGCCAGTATCACCTCGGTTGTGCCAGAGGGAGCTATCAAGGACACCGTACCGGATACGCTCGCCCTTCTCTATCTCGTTAATCATATCAGCTAAGTCTGATGCTGTTGTCTTATTGACGTACAACTCCCGGTAGATAACAATCTGCTCAGAAGGGGATACAGCAAACCAGAGTACCGCTGTCATCGAACCGTAACCGTAGTCACAGGCCCTAAACTTAGCCCAGCTGTGTGGTACCTCGTAAGGCTCTATCACGTGGACGTTGGGGTTAAACTCTGAGAAGGCTGCACCTTCTGAGACACTCCAATCACCCTCTAGGAGCTGCCTACGTTGATGCTCAGGCATCGAAAGTAGGTTAGCCTCATACATACCGTCTTCAGCAAGGTATGGGTTGTTAAACAGGTTAGCAGGTATGAACCTACGTTTAAAGAGAGGCTCTCCTTCACGGGAGTGGCCCTTAGGCCATGCAATGATAGTACCATGTTCATCCGTAGCATGGAAGGATGTATTGGCAGGAGCCGGGTCAATGAATGTTTTCTTAACCCAGAAGTGACCGGGACCCCCAGGGTTGGTAGTAGCCCTCATGTATAGGGGCAGACCCGAAGCACTTGTAGCACGTAGACGAGAGCGCATGTAGTTCCATGCAAATGGGCTAGGCCATTGTGTCAGCTCGTCCAAGCCGATCCAGTTAAAAGCTTGACCTTGATAACGCATAACATCGTCATCACGGTCGAGGTAGGACATCCAGAGAGTAGCACCACTCGGTGCAACCCAGGTCTTATCTCTTTCCATAAACTTGATACCGGGGATAGCTTTAGGGTAAAGCTGTTTCGATACTGAGATAAGCTCACGGAGTTCCTCTGTACTACGGCGAACTAGGAGTCCACGGGACTGAGGGTTATTAAAGTAACG
>VMHT01085172.1_pt1 | contig 13878 bp, 13 predicted proteins | sample 4693611 | NCBI WGS metagenome assembly VMHT01 (sample SAMN12280063, study PRJNA550983) | marine metagenome | isolation source: seawater sampled from same location over 5 years 0.02-0.2 micron viral filtrate | place: USA: collected off the coast of southern California halfway between the port... ... | reverse complement strand
CCGTTTGTATAAGTATCATCAAACCAATGCTTCGCATACTGAAAAGAATTGTATGCCGTCGCACAAGGAAACAATTGATTCGTAGGAGTCTCAGCAGTCAGTTGTAATTGATTCGAAGAGTCTTGACCCACTGATATCGTTGACCCATTTGCCTCGTCACCATAAGCATATTTCTCAATCTTATTTACATTATTCATCTGATTTGAAAAAGAATCAGCAACATTCGCAGGACTGTTAAACCCATTTTTAATTTTATAATTTACAGTTTTCTTAAACCACTTGTAGTCCGCAAGTGCAGGATCTCGATGCCCCATCAAAGATTCAGTGGTAAGTTCGCCGTGAGGAGTGAAGTTTGTAAAGTTAGAACGGACAAATAAAGTATATCTATTACCATCATTAATTATCTCTGTTCGCTGTCCTCCAGGGATAGTAAATGAACCGTCATTAAAACCCCATCCAGACGCATTACCTCCATAACGTGTTGTCGCATAATCCCCTCCATATCTATATGGATTCACATCCACAACAGAACCATTCCTTGAAGAATTCCACATAGACCACGGTCTACTCGCATCAGGATATCCTCCAACATCATCATACGCACAAGTCCTTGGTAAAGATATATAGTTATCACCTTGATTACATTTGAAATATGAATGAGTTAAATTTATTTCATCATCTCGAATCTTGTTAGTTTCAGAAGATGATATTGTATTCCAATGAAAGTTTCCTGACTTATCATCAACGGGGCGATCTATCGGAGAGTCTGGTATCAATGACGCTCTATTACTTTGCTCGTTTAAAGTTTTATTTAAAACATTCTGTTCTGATGTGTAACTTTGACCGACACCAGTATTATTCGTCGCTTGTTTACCTTTAATCTCTATCGTTGCTGATTCATTACCAATTTCTGAGATGTATGCAGAATGAACTGATATCTTATCCCCAATATCCAATTTAATTCCTGCCCCGACTGAGTTAGTCCAAAGACTAGGATTCGAAGCATTACCAGCAAAACTCGCTAGGTATTCAGGAGAACTTTTCCTATTTGCTTCAATCAATATTGTATCTACATAAGATGTTTCCATATTTATTTATAGAACATATAAAAATTATTAAAAGTAAAAAAAGATATCTTTATGCTAAGAATGTTTCCATTACACCATCCTTTAGAGTAGCAACTCTTACGAGTTCAAGGTATGCTCTCAAAGTACAAGACCCCTTAACAGCAGTATCCGTTAAATTGCGAAGACCGTCGTATCTCTGATAGAGTTCGATACCTCTCTGATTAACACGTTCATTTCTGTTGAGTTTATACGCTTGATAAAAGAACTTACCAACAAGACCACGCTGGAAATCGTCCTGAGGCATACCTTCATACTCAGTCCCCGCCATACCAGGTCCCTGATTAGCATACTCTTCACGAGTAACAAAAGGAACCATACCTTCTGCCTGAACCACGTTGTAAAACTGCTGAGCGGAGTTATCAACATCTACGGGATATAAGAAGTGGTCGTTATATTTGACATTGGACGTAAGACATCCATTCTTAGCAGGAGTTAGGTCATAACCCTGAATACACGCTCTCGCGTGATAATTGTTTAGCAGACTTAAATCACCTAAATCATCATCTGATAACATAGTCAATACTTTAGTCACAAGACGACCAGCACCACCAACATTCACAATCTGAGTTCCAGTATCAGTAGCGTTACCGTTACCAGCACCCGCATTAATCGCTACAGTCCGTTTAGCAAGACGGTAATCCATGTAAGTGAAAGTCATATCAGAGTTCTGCCTCGCATATTCTTCCATCATCTCCTGAGGGAAATACTGATAATCTGCAACGAGCTCCGTAGCACTTAAATCAAGAGGGAAAGGAGTTCCAGAGTTTCCTGAGTCACCAGCATTCAGAACCACCCGAGCATTCGCAGAAGGAGCAAAAAACAATTCAATTGTAACAGGTTCTTTCATCATAAATAGAGGGAGTTGATTCGTATATAAGAAGGGGAAAAGGTCTTGAATAGATACAGCAAATTCTACGCCGTAGGTGTCATCAACTTCAACGAAACGCTGAGCGAGAACTTCACCCTGATTGAGTTGGTCTACGCCAGTAATAGCAGTCCCGTTATCAAGACCAATGAAAGGAGCAGACTGAGTCATACAACCGTTCGCACCCGAGTAAGATGCATTTGAACCGTTGTAGAGATAAGGTTTATGGGCGACACGGCGACCCGATACAAATGCCTCTCTCTGTTTCTGATGTTCGTTCGAAAGGAACATAGATTTGTATCCAATGTAGTGATTGAAGTCATCAATTTCTGAGATCGTTTTTGTACCGACTCTCAAAGCACACCGCTCTATGACAGAGTGAATACCTACGTTAAGAGGGACGTGACCATTGGTCGTCGCATTCTTATCTAGTCTAAGAACAATCTTAGAGTTAGAATGTAAAATACCTTTATTCTGAAACTGGAAACGGCAAAAAGTATCCGAGTGAACCACTGGATCAAGGATATCCGTTTCAATATCAATCGCAGTGTTTGAAGGGATTTGACCTATCTTTACTAGGTCAGGGATAGTTGAGCTCGAGACAGGAGCATTGGATTGCTGGGCGGTCATCGCAGATTGGTCGGAGGAAGTAGCATAAGACATATTTTATTAAGTCTTATGTTTTTTTATAAAAAAATTTATTTTAAAAAAATTACTGTAGATTTAGCGAACAACAGAAATACCGCTCTGAGAGAAAGCAAGGGTCTGCTTCGAGTGAACGAATAGGTAGAGTGCCTGAGGAGAATCAGTAATCAAATCAGTCGTCATATTAATACCGAAATTTACCGATGAGAAATCTACACCATCTCCCGAAATAACATCGTATGCTACACCTAGTCCTGCGACCGAGCCTCCGTCAGGAATGTAGTTGACGACCTGCGGTTGACCCGTGCGATATTTCGTGTTAATAGGAGATACCTGAGTCCGGTGAATCTTCGAGAACTGCTGAATAGCATTCATATAATTCTGAGTAACCTGAGCATCAGCAAACGTATTTGAAGCATTGACAGCAACCGTCGTATCACTCTGAATAGTATCAATATTGTATTCGAGAGGGAAGCGTTCACCTCCACGCGTGAAGAATAACTGTTTGATTTCAGCCGCCGACTGAGTTCCGTCCGAATTAACTGGGAAAGCATTCGCAAGACCGTTTGCCCCTCTGTTGTTAATGTTTGATGCAGATACCATATTACCAAATACACCAAGGACTCTTGATAGACCAAGGTTGAAGTTTACGATAGCATTCGTAGAGTTAAATGTTGTAAAGTATGAAGAGATACTGTTGTATTCAAATGTATTCGCAGGAGGCATGGCGACCGAAGGATCAGGGGTAAGTGCTTCGGCAACAAGCGATACACCTTTAAGTTCATAGAAAGCATCCGTAACATCAGCGGAAGTCCCAGAACCATTCGCATCAAACAGAACGTTCGAATCAGGGGCAAGTTGGATTTCAACGAGTAATCCACCAAGACCTCCTGCACCATTCGCCATTAGAGGGATGGGATTACGTCCATTGAATAGACCGCAAGGAAGGTTAATACAGAAAGCATTAGCAGTCCCACCATTGCTCGCATTTGAAGGATTTGCGACAACTGTTATCTTCTGATTCGCAAAGTTAGAACTGACAAGTGCCTGTTGAGCGAGATGACCCGACTGGTCGTTTTCACTTGAAGTGACTGGAAGGTAAGATGACATAAATCTTGGAAAGTGGCGAATTTCTTCAATTACTTGATGAGTCGCCTGAGATTTTATCGTAAGTGAATCAATAATACTGTATAGACCTAACTGCTCCGACATACGGAGACTCGTGGTAGCACTAGGGACAGTCTGGTCTTCATCTTTGTAAACAGCAAACTGACCGCAGAAACGAACAGAACCACCATCAAGCATTCTATCCTGTTCGCCTATGATAAACTGAATAAGTGGATTTCCATCTCTGTACGAGATTTTTCCAGTAGAGGTGTGATTACTCGGAGTGATTTGGAGGTTTTGACGAGAAGACATATTTTATATAATGAAATATATTTTATGTTAAAAAAAAGTTTTTAAAAAAGTAAAAAGATATCTTTTAGACTTAGACTTCAAGGGCAATAGAATCGCCACGAACAACAATACGTCTTAGGTGAGCGACCCAGCAATTCCAAAGGTGAGGTTTCGAAGGACCTTGACTTTCCTGATATTCTACCTGTAAGTTGAAGTCTTTACCTCTAGCATCGTAAACTCCGTTCGAGAGACTTAATGCTCTGCCGATGAAAAAGTTCTCCTGACATTTTCTAAATGATAGCGGGTCAATCTGAGCCTGATGAAGTGCCTTCTCCTGTTCTATGAAATTTTGCTGATTGAGTAAGAAATCATCACCCGTATTTACCGAGATACGGTTAAGAGGGACTTTTCTGTTAGGATTGAGTTTTCCATCATAGATAAACTGATACTGCGAGACGTGATCCGCAATACCTACGAGTCCAGGACGAGTAGAGTAGTTCGCAGAATATCCTCCAGTTCCAACATCCGAAAGGAGCTGGTTGACCCTATACTGTCCCGATGCAGAAATAACTTCTTTAGCAGTGTAGACAGATGCATCCGTAGGAATAGCAAGAATACTCTTACATCTCGAGTTACCGATAGGTAGACGGATATTTACAACACGGTCATCCTTGAGTTGAGAATATTTGTAGTTAGTGTATGAAAGGAAATCGTAGTTCATAGCACCTCCCGCCTTTAACATGGAGTTCATCTTAGAAACATAGGTAGAAGGCATCTCAACTTGCTGAACTATTAATTCAACGTTATTAACAGAGCAAGTAGGATTGTAGTTCGTCTGGGATTCTACCCCCATACTACAGACCGCAAAATCCGAGTCAATCGCATTAGTATTACCCGAAGAAGTCCAGTCGTTCGTCGTAGAAGCACAAGTAATCTTAATCTGTCCTAGAACAGGTTCGGCAAGTCCTCCAGGAGTCTCAACAGTGCTTGTAAGAGCATTGGTGCCTGATACATCAAATTCAATGTCCGTAATCGTTACTGTAAGAGCAGCTGTCGATGAAGCGTTACTTCCTACGATACGAGTATCACCCGTCGTTACACTACAAGCATTTACACTAGGGTCTAGAAAGAAAATTTCATCACCTACCGTGAAAGGACACGCTTCGAGACTCGTCATATTGTTTTTACGAGATAGATAAAAGGACGTAACAGCAGAACCGTTATTCCACTTATCAGGAGCAACAGCAGAACCATTGAGAGAACCGAAGAAAGGATTCTCAGTAACACGGTTCGTGCTTAGAGTGTTCGTAAGTTGTCTGAAGACTTTATTTGCAGATTCTAGAATTATTTCAATACGAAGACCTTCAGTCATCTGTAGAGGGAAGATTTTATCATTCTGGAAGATACCAGTAGGTAGAGTTAAGAGGCATTTTACAGTCTCATAATCTCCATCAACAACCGTGGAGGCATTACCCGTAGATGTCCCTTTTGTGAAGTAAGGGTTAGAATCTACATTGTGACATCCGCCTTCCGTAGTTCCCTGATTACCACGACCAACGTGAGAATCTAGAACAGTTCCTTCGGTCATAGCACGTTTCTTTTTAAGATTGTCATTTGTTTCGTAATCATACTTTAAAGCACTTAGAACATTTACGTTCTGTAATTCCTCAAGTAAGATGTTCTGAGCCCCGCCACTAGAGATACGAATATCCCTGATTAAAACGTTGGCTCCGAGCTCAGTGTCAAGCATAAGAGCGGGATTCTTAGTCGCACCACTTGGAGTCTGAACTCGTACATCCATCCGAAGGTAGGTTTCAGAAGGCATCATAAATCCCGTGGAAGCAGGAATGACAAAGTTAACTTGCTGTCCCAGTTCATAACTGAGACCGTTCTCCGCTTGAATCGAGACTTTCTTTTGTGAGATAGGGATTTTATCATCAGCAACGAAAAAGGATTGAGTAGGCATATTGTTTATTATACTTAATATAAAAACTCTTATGAGAAAAAAATTATTTTAGAACGTCCCCGAAGATTGCGTAATCTGAGCGACATGCTGTCCTGCAGAACCAATTAGTCCAGCAGAGTTCATAGTATTTAGAGCAGTAGCAGTCTTTTCTTGACCTAGTGCTTTAAGGTCATCCGCTTTCGCTTGAGGAGCATTTGAAACTGCTGAAGTATCATTCGTTACAGTTTTACTATCTTTCCTAGCATTATCAATTGTATCCGCGATAGCACCCACAGCATTTACCGCCTGTCCTATTGGTTCTAAGACAGGGATGAAAGAACCTAAAATATCCAAACCAGTTCCAACAACTCCCGCAACTTGCGAAGCATCTTTCCATCCGTCCAGACTACCATCGGGATTTTTAGCAAGACCATTTTTAAAAAGACTGTATGAATTTACAACTCCTTCGACATCACTCGCAAGACCTAATACCTTACCTCCTGTTTTAGCATATTCACCCGCTTTGTCTAATGCAGAAAGAGCTTTGCCCGAAAGTTTATCGGTAGTAGTCTGAAGACTTTCTCTCGCTTCTGATAATGCGGGACCAGTATTCTCTTCAGCAACCGCAGGAGTATTACCAGTTCCCCCTGTGACCCGTGCGGGTGTAGTATCCGCAGGTAGAACTTCTCCAGGACGATTTGGATTCGCAGCCGGATACGGAGCTCGATCTTGCCTACGAAATGTGGGGCGGTCTGCTTCATCTAATTGAACTGGAGGACCTCGACGCTCAGCAACAGGTTCTTCGGCAGGAGCAGGTGCGGTAGTGTCTGCATCTGGACGAGTCCCTGGAGCTCCTCCACCTTGCCGAGCGGTTTCAGGTGCGTCGGGATTTGTATTGTTATGACCGAAGACGTAATCAGACGCTTGACTTAAATATGTTCCACCATCCTGTGAACGTGCTAAATTTCTTTGTGATTTGAGAAAGTTTCTTGAATCCGCGAACCACGCATCGTTTCCTAATGCTTGGTCTGTAGTTTTAAAATCTTTGTATGCCTTTGCTGTAGCGGATATCTGAGGTAGTCTCCCCGCTGTGCCGATAGCCGCGACCGTATCCAATCCTTCGTGAATTAATTTATCTTGAGACTGCTGGGATTGGTCTTTAGTTTTTTGATTTCTAAGATTTAAATCTCTTGTCTTGTAAAATTCATCTACACCTTGACGAGCAGTTCGAAGATTCTCATTGTATTCGGTGTTATCCCTTGTAAGAGCAGATCCTTGAGAGCGAGCAGAATTTAGATTGTATAAGTCCATATTTATGACTCATCAACATTTTCTTCTAAATCAACTTTTTTTAAATCTTCTTGAGCGGAAGGATTTTCTCCGACAGCAATCAGGGTGTCAAAGTTCTTATACATCCTTGGAGGATTTTCTTGTAAATCCATATGAATGAAATTATAACGTTCAGGAGTTGCAGATTTATATAAAGATATCCATTGTTCCGGACCACCAAATAAATCCCCATATTCTTCTGCTACTTTAAGAAGTTCTTTTCTGTTTGGAAAAGGACTCCCGATAATTACGTTCGTAGCATTCTGACGAATTATAGGACTAACCGCACGAAAATTCTGACTGGAGATAATCAAAAGTTTTATATTGAAATGTCTGAACCGTGAAGCAAGATGATTTATTCTACCCTCCCTCTTAATGCTACCTAGACAATCATCTATAACCACTGATATCTCAGGTTGTTCTTCTTTCTCAAATGTCTTTTGTCTTTCGACGATGCCGTCGATAATAGAGTCGTTGTACTGATCATATGTATCAAATGCCTCTTTAAGAAATCTTGAAGTTACATCATTCGCAATTGTATTAGAAATAATATGAGTTGAATCAAACCTTTCTTGAGCGTCATAAAAATCTTTATTAAGTAAGAGGTTATTGATTATCGTTGACTTACCAGTCTTCACTGGTGATATCATAAGGCAACACGCTCCACCACCAAATCCATCTATCTGAGGTAGATGTTCGTGCACGGGAGGCATACCAGATTTATTTAAGTATTGTTGTTCGGGATCACGAACGGGAATCACTTGAGGTGTCTTTGACATTTATAGTATGATATATTTTATTTCTATTTATCCTATTTTTTTTTTCTTGAGATATATAAATGAATATATTTGTCGTAAATGCTTATGAGGATAGAAAGTATAAATATGATGAAGAAAGATATCAGTTGTGCGATGCCGTCTGGTGGGAGGATGTAACAGATGCAGAGGTCGATAACTATTACTTTCGTCATAATGCTAAAATGGATTTAAGAAAAAAAGTAGTCGCATGTTCACTATCCCATAAAAAGTTATTACAGAAAATTATCAGCGATAATTTAAAGAATACAGTAATCATCGAAGATGATGCGGTTATCAAGGATTGGAAAAGACTTGAAGAATTAAAAGATGTAAAAGAGTTCTGTTATATAGGAGGTGATATAACATCACCGTTTTTAAAAGATATGAAAACTTTCAAAGAAGGTGGAGAAAAAGATAATGTAAGATATTGTTGTCAAAAAGGTATCAATCAGATTGATAAAGATGTCTTTAAGATCGGGCAGACTTGTGGATATTATATTCCAAATGCTTCGGTCGCTCAAGATATATTAAGTAATATACCTCACGGTAAGAAAGAGAGGGCAATTGATAATGAATATATATCTTTACAAAAAAAAGGTAAAATAAATTTATTCTTATATCCTGCTATCGCTGTGCTTAATCTTTCGGACGCGAAAAAAGGTTTCACGTATAGTGGATATAAATTGTATGATAATCAGGAGTTCTATTAAGAGAACATCCCTGAAAGAGCATCATCCGCCCACGTTCTCTGTGGTTGCTGAGGAGGTTGAGCTCCACCCCTCATTGCTTTTTGAAGAGTTGCTTGTATCTGAGCCTGTTGTGCTTCTTCTGCCTTCTTTTTATTCTTTACTTCTTTTCTCGCTTTTCTTTTTATTTCATATGCTTCGATCGCTTGAGATGTAATTTTAGCTATCTGTGCATCTGTAAAATCTTGCTGATGTTCTTTTACTTCTTCTTGAATTGTTTTCTTCGTATTCTTTTTCGCCTGTTGTTTCTTTGTAAGAAGTTTCTCAGGAACTTCTTTACCCTCCTTTAATGCTTCTGCACGAGCAAGAGCATTCTTCTTTTTATTTTCTCTCGCTTTTCTTAACGCTTCAAGTTGTTTAGGAGTTGCTTTTCTTTTTGCTTTCTTTGGTGGAGCAACAGGTAAAACCTGAGGTGTATTAAATACATCGTGCTGTGCTAATTTCTTCTTTTCTTTAACAACAGGTTCGAGAGGTTCTTCAGGCACTGCCTCTTCAGCACCTTCGGGGTCTACGGTTTCACTGACCTCTACTGTAACTGACCCTTCATCTGCTCTTGCTTCGGATACTAAATCGTCTATGCCTTCTTTTGGAATTTCAGGTAATGGTTCTGGAGTTGGTTCTGGAGGCGGTTCTATATCGGGTAAGTAATCAGAAGACATCTTTTATAGTAGTTTAGATATTTTATTAGTTTCTACAATTATTTTTATATTTTCTATAAGATTGTAAATACTTCTATTTTAAAGTCAAAAAAGATATCATTTCGAGGTGTAATTGTAAAATGATGATTTGTAAGGGAATATCTCCATATTCGCATACGAATATCTGCATTTGTAATGGAAAAAAGGGTCATTTGTAATGATACCCTTTACGTCTCTTAACGTAATAAATATTATATTTCTCTATTCAATTCTTTGCTCTGTATAAACCATAAGACTGTATATTACGGATATTACACTTTCTGAAATATTGTATAAATTGTAATCTATAGAAAGATAAAAAAAGAGATAATTATGATAGATGATATATGTTCTATACTATAGGATAACAACAAACTTTTTACAGATGCAGAGAAAGTGTAATAAGAGTAACTATGGTGCTTTACAGTAATGAGTCTTCGAAACGATTGAAATTCTTATGGTGTCTTCAGAGTGCTTACAAATCAAATATCTTACCTTACAATCGGCGATGGAGTGTGCGATATTTTCCTTACAATTTTATCTATTTAAGATTACAAGTATCTTTACATTAAGAATGGGAGAAGTTGATAAAAGATATTATGAGAAACATCGAGAGAAAATTCTAGCGAAACAACACACGGAGGAATACAGAAAGAAGCGTCGGGAATATATGAAGATGAAAAGGGCAACAGACCCTCGGTACTCGAGAGTAGGTAAAAATAGGTTTCAAAAAACTCCTAAACCAGGATTCACAGTCGTTCATCATAAGGTAATCATTTATTTTGATTAGAGATATTATTTAAAGATTTAATTATATAGTATTCAAGATGGGAGATGATTTAAAGGAGCAACACGGTGAATGGGAACAAGCGATTGAATATTTTACAGAATATATTTTACATACTATTGAAGAGGGTAAGTATGACCCTGAGAATGAGGATGCTCCTGAATTTCATCCTGGGACTAAAAGGAATTTAAAGTCTGAAATTAAAAAATTTATAAGTGAATCTTTTAATAGTCTGGACTATACCTCTAAATATGGGAGTGCTTTGAGAGAAGCATTAATTACAGTAGACCGCTGTCATATTCGAAAGATGAGAATATATCGGGATAATGTTAGAAAGATGAGAGAGATGCAGAAGAAGATAGATAGCACTCCAGTTCTCAATAAAAGTATTGATGACCTATTAGAAACTTATAAGTCTGAATTGGAAGAAAGATATGAGGATAAAATCGCATTAGGTGAACGTAATCGTGTAAGAGCAAATAAACAAATGGAAAGAATAACTCATTTGAATGGGGTGATTGAAGAGTATCAGCAAAATTATGTCCCTCGTACAGATTATAATGAGCTCAGAGATAGTTATGCTACCGATACATTAAAAGCGAAGAAAGAACTAGCAAAGGCATTAAAGAAAAGGAGAGTTCGAGAAGAAAGGGCAGAAGTCCGTTCTGAAGAGAATAAAGAACGTAAACGAAAAGAAAAACAAAAGCAAGAAAAGAAAATGAAAGAGAAAAAGAAAAAGTTAGAAGCATTAACAAAAGAACTAGAAGAAGACCAGAATAAGTTAGATATTCTTACTTCTTCCGACTCTGATTCTTCCGATTCTGATTCGGACGTCGAGACGATAAATTATTCGATCGGGTCTGAGTCCGACTAGTCCCTTTATCGAAGACATCTTTTTCTTTCACCTTTACCTTATCAACTGACGCTTCATAAATTTTATATTGACATTTAGCACACACACCTCGCTCTGCAGGATTGACTGATTTGCGGAAATCTTTTCCGTTTTTAAAATTCGCACGTTTCTTCATTTATATTGAATAATTTATTTTTTTTCTCCTATAAGTTTTTATATAAATAGTAATAAAACATGTCGTTACTTATTACCTCTTCAAAACAACCTCAGTATCATAAGAGTGGTCAGGACACCGTCTTGGGATTAGAGAACCCCGTGAGTTTTACCAATTTTTTGAAATCGCCTCTGATTGTTGATAAAGATTCTGAAATTGCTGTTGTATCTTTAAAGATAGAAACGGTTCAAGATAAAATATGTTTACAAGAAGGGGATGGACTTTTACTCTTTTGGGGTTATGAATATAATGATGATACTCAGGGTAACAGGCAAGACCCTACTGGGTCTGGGAATGATTTGGGTGGAGTCAATCGAACTCTCAAGATTGAATTAACAAATGAAGATAGATGTTATACTCGCGAAGAATTTACGATTGAATTAAAAAGAAAATTAGATGATATTGTTCTTAAAGCGTGGTGTGAGGTTCAGACGATTACTGTCACGGATAATTATTCTGCAGGAGCATTTGTAGGATATACGATAACTTTTAAACAATGGGGGTCAGGTGCTTCCTTTTCAGATGCTCCTACAGTTTCCGAGTATGACTCATACATTAGATATGCGGGGGACGGTGAGGATGCTACTACTCGTCAATCTCTAGATGAACTTAATAACAGTGAGATGCTTCGGAGTCAGGCGACCGATGTATTTACTGCTTCTGCATCTGGTTCAGGATTTAAAATTACTGCGTCATACACTCTGCCTGACGATCCTTTCGGCGGTGTGTGTGATGTAATCGGTCAAGCTCATCCACTATCGAGAGTCAATGGTTCTTGTGAATTTTACCTTGATATATCCACCTCGGGTTCTAACCTTGATGACCGTTACATTGTAGGTCTTGTAAGAAATATGGGGAGTTCTGCACAGGACGGCGGACAAACAAGATATTTTACGTATGCTATTCCGATAGGTAATTTGGATGCGACGGGTGGTGATACTGGATTTGAAGCAGTTCCTATTAGCAACGATATTACCTTTCATAGTCACGCTGGAGCAGTCCCTAGTGATTATACGGTTAATAATGTGCCTCTGTTCTTCGATTACGCTTTTATGTGGTATAAAGGGGGACCGCCCCAATTAATTCAGGCGGTTACAAATCCCGCGGGTGAAAGAATCGGTATGGAATTGGTAGGAACTCCTGGTGCTTATGAGACTGCTGTTTCTAATGCGAGTATGATAGATAAAACGTATGATAGAGTCATTTTCCATTTATCGGGTGAGTCTGTATTTTGTTCGCTAGGACTTACGGGTAAACCAGGGACATCACCTCTAATCTCGGCTGCGACCACTACTTATGCGGATCGTTTTAAACCAATTGGTATGGATACAGATGAGTTGTTTCCAAAGATTCACATAGGATTGAGGTCTAACGAGTTTCCTGGTGAGGTCTGGGTTAAAAGTTGGAACGGTCACGCGAAGAGGGGATTCTTTGAAAATAATTATTGGGGATGGGGTGAACGACCTGTTCTAGGTCAAGATGATGATGGATATCCTGCTCCTGAATATCTACGGATATATAATGAATTACAAAATTCTCAGGTTTATAGGGACGGTAAGGATGTAGCAGGAAACAACTACGGTTACATCGGGCTCATCGCGGGGAACGCGGGAGTCGATAACCGCTGGACTTTACTCTTTACTGCAGAGACCACTTATTTAACTGAAACTGAGCAGGATTATCTGTTAGGTTTTGATATGAGTGATACTCAGAAATTTTTAGGATATGCTGGTATTGATATTGTTCGTGAAACGGAACATGCGACGAATCCTGGGACTGCTGAAGTATCATTTATATCCGCTGTTGCTCCTGAAGAGGACAATTTTAATACGAACAATATGTTTGTTCGTTTTAAGAATCACGCTCTTAACTCGTACAACGGGAACAAAAACTCTATATCCAATATCGTATATGGATGCCCTCAGTTTGATGTAAGAGGTAATGATAATGGAGTCCTTTACTATGAACCTCACGAAAGAGTCTATGTTAAATTTAATAACAGCGTTCCAGTTCATCTGAACTCTGTTGATATCGATCTTGTTGACGTAGATGAGAAACTCATCGACGGTCTCAAAGGACGGACTATAGTCCAGTTCCATATACGTAAGGCATCAAACGAATTGAATCGCACCTAAATAAATGATTTAAAAGAAAGAAGTTATATAAATATAAATGTCTGCATTACAAGAAAACATCCGTCTTATCGAAGAACAGAATGAGTTGTTTAAAGAATTAATCTTGTTGAGAATGACTCTCGAAGAGCAAAACAAAAAAGTTCAGAAGTTAGAAAATTTATTAGAACAGCATAATATTAATGTTGAAACGGGAGAACAAGATCCCAATATAGTTACTGATTAGCGATATAAACCGCTTCTTGAACTTTTCTCGAATGACCTCTGGTCTTCGCATATTTTTGTAATATTTCATTGAACTTTTCTGCTTTAATGAAATCATCATTTTTCAATGCTTCATCAAAATTGTATCCTGCTTCTTTG
>VMHT01154470.1_pt1 | contig 13880 bp, 24 predicted proteins | sample 4693611 | NCBI WGS metagenome assembly VMHT01 (sample SAMN12280063, study PRJNA550983) | marine metagenome | isolation source: seawater sampled from same location over 5 years 0.02-0.2 micron viral filtrate | place: USA: collected off the coast of southern California halfway between the port... ... | reverse complement strand
CCTCTAGCGTACTCTTTAACTGAAATTTCAGGTTCTTTGATAATCCTGACAGTATCACCCTGTCCAGAAATCTCCCCGAAATAATCAGAGTTAGTTATATCTCCAACAACAGTTGACTTACGGAATGCAAGCTGTACCTGTTTGGAGTAGATTACTGGCGAAAAATTACCGTTAGGTAAATTGCCGTAACCTGACGTAGTTTGAAAAGCCATAATAAATCCTCCTTATAGGTTTTCTAGTTAGTAGATGTAAACTTCCACCGATAAGAGGCTAATTCTGTTAAGGTGCAAATAAAGTCAGTATGCCTACGTCTTTTACTTGGGCTTAAAGATATTAGGTAGTCTTTTTAGGTATTATGTTTTACTTATTAAACACATACGCCTGTTTATAGCGTATATGTATCTAGTTATACTCGATACTTTCTGCTTGTCAATACTTTTTTAACGAGCAGCACCACTTAAATCATAAATAAATTTTCCACTGCGAATAGCTTCCATTATATTGTCAGAGTGTTTTTCGTACTCTTTTGTGGACATTTTATTTACTTGCGACTCTCTGAGATATGATTTTGATTCATCATCTTGAGGCACATTCTTTGTACTCTTAATTGATTTAGCTGCTTCTAAATTACTAGAAGACTTAGCTCTATCTTTAGAGATTCCTTTATCTTGTTTATATAAATCTAATACTCTAGATACAGATTTAGCGTCATCACTGTTTTCATATAGAGCGTCTTGTACCCATTTAGGTTGTTCATCTGCCCATTCGTGAAATACATCATCTTCTCTTATAGTAGCAAAATCAGGATGTAAAGCCATTAATTCAGCTTCTGCTTTCTCTTTTGTAGCTGTTTCACGTAAAGTTTCTATTTCTTTTAATCGTTTATCTAAGTCTAAAGACCTATCTCTAGCTTTTCTATCTGCTATAGTTTCAACGATTGCAGCTACATCAGGGTACTTTTTAGACCACTCTGATATTTCTTCTTCTGACTTAGGTAACACCAATTCATTTTTAGTAGCTTTAGAGAGTTGATTTTCTAACTCTAGTATCCTAGCGTTATAATCCTTCTCCTTAGTCGCAAGGTGTCTTCGTACATCGCCATATCTCTTCTTAAAAGATTCTTCTTCTTTTCCAAGAGCCTCTGTTGGTACTCCATTTTCTTCTTTTGTTTCTGAAGCTGTAGCTGTTTGAGATTCTTGAGTTTCCTCTGTTTGAATCCCTTTTCCTTCTCTCTCAGCAAGGAGTTCTTTAAGCTCCTGTTCGTCTTTTTCAATCCTAGCTTTGTTGCCTTTGCTTCCACGCCTATCTACAAATCCTGCAACTTTTGTTTTTTCTACTTGTTCTAATTCTGGCATATATATGCTCCTTTATATTTGGGGTCAATGTGATGTTGAGTAGCCAATTATTATTTTTATTGTTATCTTTTATAGTATGCACTATTTTTTGCCTTTACGCATTAGTCCACCTTTATTAAATCCTCCATGTTTTCCACCACCAGTATAAACTTTATCTTTGCCTGTTCCTGTACTTATTCCTGCTTTATCTGCAGCCTTTTTTATTTTGTCCTGTGCTGCTAATTTACCTGATGTATCTTTGTCTATTCTATCTTGACGCCTTTTATCTTTACGTTTTTTTCTTCTAGCTTCATCGTAATCACTACTACTAATACTACTACTACCTGTATTAGGTTTTTTAGAAGAAGTAGGAGAAAATAGTTTTCCAAAAGCATCTAATCCTTGATGAGCAAAACTTCTTCCGGGCGTATAGCCTTCTGCACCTGCTACTAAATTATCTAATATTATTTTTCTTTCATCTGATAAATTATTATAGGCTTCAGGGTCATCATATATTTCTTTTGCATCTTCTAATATATCTTTATGTTGTTTAGCTAATAGACCAGAAGTTAAATTACCTATGCCCGGAATTTTAGTTATGATGTCATCTATTCCTATATTCATAGGTCCAAAACCTTTAAGTTGTTTTGCGTAATCAAATATTTCATCTTCTGTTCTAGCTATTCTTTCAGAACCAAAACCTTCAGGGTATAATTTTTTAGTTATTTCTTCTTGTTTTTCATGCATCTCTTTAAAAGTTTGAGTGCCTGACATGTCATCTTTTTTCTTTTTAAATGTAGAACTATCTCCTTCATCATCGCCTTCACCATCATCAGCTTGAGGAATATACTGAACATATTTAGCTAACTGTGTAGAAGAATGAGATATAGGCACATCACCTATAAAAGTAGCTGTAAATATTGTACTTTCATCTTGTCCATTCCAATATTGTACTTGTCGAAATCCACTTTCACTACTGCTACTATCTTCTTGTCCTTCTTTTTTATCTTCTGTCTTTTCTTCTTTATCTTTCTCTTCTTGAGTCATTAAAGCTTTTATTTCTTCTTCAGATTTTACAGAATAGCCTGAATTAGGAGCATTAAAAACTTCTCCTGTAATAGGATTTGTTAAAGGAGTAACGACCATCATAAAAGGACCACTACCTGAAGGAGAATTTACCCAATTAGGCGTACCAGATGTAATATTAGGTTCTTCTTCTTTTTCATTATTGTTATTATTACTATTTTGATTATTGTTATTAAATCTAGCGTTAGCTTCTGCTATTCTTGTATCTGCTAATTCATCTCCTAAAGCTGCCCTATACTCTGCTTCTGTTATTTCTACATCTCCGGGAGAACGACCTACCATTCCTGCAGGAAGTATTCTATAGGTTCCCATTTCAGGATTATGTAGAAACATATGTTGCATACCTAGTTCTGCTCCACCTTCATCGTATCCTACATAACCACCTACAGCCATCTCTATTTCTTCTTCTTCTGTCTCTAATTCTTCTACAGGAAAAGGCAATACATTGCTAGGTTCTCCTTCTTCTTCTACTGGTTGTCCACCTATTCTACCCATAGACTCCATCTGAGCTAATCCGTCTTTAGCTTTTATACGTAAGTCTTCAAAGAATTTTATACCGTAGAATCTTAATACATCAGCAGGAACTACATATTCTCCCTCGCTTAACATAGCAGGTACATCATCTCTAACTTCTTCAGCTAACGAACCAGTAGGTATATCATTACCACTTACAGGGTCACGCTCCATACCGTCATCCATAAACGCCATTTTCATTTGTTGTTCTTCGCTAGTCGCTTCTGCCATTTATTTCATCCTTTAATTTTTTTAATCTACGCAAAGATGTAATAGCTCCTTGCGTCTTCCACATTACTCTATCGTCTGATGCTTGTTCTATAACTCTATGTTGTTCACTGATTAAAAAGTCTATATATTTACTGAAGTCCTGCCAAAGTTGGAGGTTGTTCGCCAGTGGTTTGAGAGGGTTCGTTAAGTCCTTGTTCATTGCCTGAAAATCCTTGTTCATTAGGTAGCGGTACTTGACCTGTGCCTATGTTGCCACCACCTGCTCCAGTTGGGTCATTAGGGTTAACTCCTGCACCCATTTGTCCTTCTTCTTGTTGTTGTTGCTGTGGTGATGGCTGTTGAGGATTCATTTCTCGTAGTAGTTCTGCTTGTACGGCAGCGTCTGCTAACGAGTTCGTTAACTTATCTGGGTCTAAATCCATAGACTTAGCTATCTCTCTAACTATATAGTCCATCTTAGCGAAAGGAGCTAATACAGGATTTGAAACTACACCTAAAAACTGCATCAATCGTTGACTTCTAACTTCATTCGCCATCAGACTTTCAGTGCCTTGAGCTTTTATCTCTAAGTCACCTCTAATAGATGGGTCAAAGTCAAATTGCATATTAAAACTAAAGAAAGCTTTACCTAATGGAGCCAACAGATAATCATCTACGTTTTTAACTACGTTTCTAATAGAACCATTCGCTGCAGACATCAACATAGATATGCCACTAGCTGTTCTACCTACGCCCTGTACTCCAGTTTGACCGTGAGCAAATGAAGGAAAACCTGTGCTTTCATCAGCTAACACTCTAGCTTTGTCAAACAGTTGCATATTCTCCCCTGCTACATTCGGAAACTTAGTTCCAAACAGTGCTTGACCGGGAGCACCCCCTTGTCTTCTAAAGATTTTTCCGGGATATACACTCATATCTTGACCGGGAACTAAATTAGTTTCGTCTACTTCAATTATAAGATTACCAGATAATGCAGCATTGTCAATAGCCATTCTCATAAAGCCATTCATTAGTGTCTGTGTATCGTCCATGTTTTCCGCTATACCTACACCAAAAAAGCTATACGGATTTAATTCATAAGGTACAGCGTAATAAGGTATACGTACAGGCGTAAATGGATTAAGAACTAAACGCAATACTTGACCTTGACATACCCATATATTAACATTTATCTGGTCTAAATTAGCTAGTTTTTTAGGTATATCTAATCCGTTTTCTTCTAGAATTGTAGTATCTACGTGACCCCAAAACTCTAAGATTTCGTATCTATCTGTTTTAGTGCTAACAGATTCATCTTCCATGTGGTCTTCCCAATACTTGCGAGTATAAGATTCTCCCATCTCTATAGCTGTATCTATAGCTGTATCTCTAAAGTAAGGTCTATTCTTTAAGGCTCGTAGTTGTGACCTAGACATCTTATGTCGCTCTATTATATATTCAGCTTCATCCATGTTATCTGCGTCAGGGTCAGGATAAAAATTCCAAATAGATACGTGACTCGTTGAAGGCACAGTTTTAACTAATGGGTCGTATTCACCTTCTTCATTCCAATTCGGATATTCTTTATCTACAGCAAATGGACCTTTCATTAGACCTGTACCAAAAAGTGCCATCTCAAATGCAGCGTGGCGTAATTGTTTATTTGTACCTGACTCTTCTAACTGGTCATGTATTTTCTTTTCCATTTTTTTAGCTGCAATCATTGAAGGATGAAATGTAACTTTACTTTTAGTCGTTCCTTCACCTTCTGTAAGTTTATCGGATATAGGAGATAAAAAGTCTTTTAAGTAGCTTAATCGTCCAGATAAGTCATCTTCTGTTGCACCTTCAATATTTACAGGATTACCTTCATTATCTAATATAAAAGGTTTAGCTCCTGTAGCTTCTTTCTTATTTAACTCTGTGTTCGTGTTAGGTGTTATATCAAAGTGAGCAGCTTCAGCTACACCGTCTGGAAGCACGGTAGGGTCTATACCTAATGGAAACTTTGTATTCCCAAACAGTACATCTATTATCTGTCCGTAAGCAGCTAAAGTTTTAGTTTTAGTTACTTTAATAAATACTCTAGATTTTTCTGCTTCTGTAAATTGAACATCTGAACCGTATAAACCTCTATAGTTTTTATAGGCTTTTAACCATCTTTGCTCGTCTGTGTATCTAGCAGTTTCAGCTTTAGAGTATTTTTCATTTACAAATGCTACAACAGATGATTCTGATTGCAAAGTAGAATCGTTATCTTCTACTGCTGAAACTTCATCTGTGTCAAATGATACTTCGTCTTGTTTTATTGCCATATTTAATATCCAAAATTAGGGTCTGCTGCTTTAAATCCAGATATAGTAGTCATAGGATTATAGTCAAACAGACTGCTTCTAGGTCTTGACATGATACCATATCTTAAAGCATCATATAAGTGGTCTTCTGCGTTAGTGTTTATGTCTTCGGGGTTTTTCTTGTCCAAAGGTAGCGAGGGAAGTTGAGAAATAATATTTGTACAATTATTGAAAAATACAAGACGAGGTTCTTCAGTGAACTCATCCACTTGTAAACGTCTATGTATTTCATTTTTTCCTGCAACTCTACTTCCTTTACTTCTATCTGAGGGTCTCCATCTGCAACCTCTATGTATCATCTGTTCTGCCAAAGATGGACCAGTATCCCCACGTTTATGCCACAAGCTGCTATCAAGAACACCGTAAGAAATAGTTCCGTCATCTTTCTCAGCTTCCAAAATCATGTCGGCTAAATCTGTAGCTAAAACTTTATGTGTGTATAGCTCTCTATATACGACTAATTGTTCAGATGGACTAACAGCAATCCACACAACACCACTATAGCTTCCGTAGCCGTAATCACAAGCCCTAAATTTCTTCCAACTTTTAGGTATATCAAATGGCTCAATAACGTGTATTTCTCTATTCCACTCTGAAAAAGCGGCACCTTCTGCAACATCCCAATCACCTTCTAATAACTGCCTTCTTTGATGCTCTGGAAGAGATAAAAGCATTGTTTCGTAATCGCCTGACTCAGCTAGATAAGGATTATCAAATAGTTTAGCAGGTATAAATCTTCTTTTAAATAAAGGAAGCCCTTCTTTGCTGTGACCATTAGGATACGTAAGGGGTCTTCCAGTTTCTATATCTGTAGCAGCAAAAGCTGTATTAGACGGAGCAGGGTCTATAAACATTTTTTTAACCCATTGATGTCCTGCTCCTCCGGGGTTAGTCGTAGCTCTCATAGCTATTGGTAAGTCTGGAGCAGGTGTACGCAAGCGAGAGCGTAAGTAATTCCAAGCAAAAGGGGTAGCCCATTGTGTAAGTTCATCAAATCCAATCCAACTAAACGCCAATCCTTGATATCGTAGTACATCATCATCTCTATCTAAGTACGAAAACCAGAGTCTTCCTCCTTGAGGGCTAACCCACTGCATCTTTCTTTCAGACCACTTGATGCCGGGAATAGCTTTAGGGTATAATTCTTGCGACTTCCAAACTAATTCTCTTAACTCTTCTGTCGTATGTCGTATAAGTAATCCAGAAAACTGAGGATGTGTAATGTATCTAAGTGGGTCTGCAAGCATTGCGTAGCTCTTACCGCCACCTGCACTGCCACCATATAGAACCTCTCGCTCACTAGAAGCTAAAAACTGTGTCTGTGGACCTTGATTCGGCTCAAAGATAACTTTGCGTCCACCATATAAATCATTATCTTTATTGGATAGCGGTTGAGGCGTGGGCTTCTTTACTGCAGTCTCTGTAAGCTCCAATTCTTCCTTTTTCAAGTTTTTCGGCTGCTTCAATCGCTGCTTTGTATTTCTCAGCCCATTGGCGTTTAATTTTAACCTGTCTCTTACGCTTTTGTTCATCTTTTACTCTTTTAGTTAAGCCTACATGAGATATATATCGGTCTGTCGTTTTTGTAAGCCAACGAGCGACTTCCCTATAGCTGTATTGCTGTAGATATTTTTTAGCCTTCTCTAACGCATCTAATTCATGCTTTATAGGCAAAAGAACAGCTTTATCTTCTGTAGATACTTCATATCCGAAAGGTATCTTAACAGCTATTCTAGGTATTGGCAACCATTCTTTTGTATCTTTTTCTAATTCAGGCTCTGGTAAATCCCAAAAACCTATGCTATCTGCATTGCTCATTGCTTTTTATCTCAATTTTCTTTTAGGTTGCTTCCGTCTATTGACAGCTTTAGGTACTATTCTAATATTTTTAGCTCTATTATCTAACGGATTCATATTTTTATGGTCTACTTCTTTTCCGTCACCTTTACGAACTGCTCCTGCTTTAGCTAACTTGTTTCGTACAGCATTTCTAGATGCTCTACGCTTTTTTTGACTCGGTAACGCTCCATGAGTAGCGTATTCTTTTTTATAGTTTCTTTGATACGCCATATTTACTACTCTTCTTCTTCTTCTTTATTTTTAGGTGGAAGCACAAAAATACCATTAGGTACACTAACTTCCATCTTCTCAGTTTTTGAGTAGCCTGTTCTATCTAGTAAATCTTTAGCTGCTGCCATTTTATCTCGTATGCCTAACTCTGTAGGGTCATTTAATGCATTAGCCATAGAAAAAGCCGCTCTAGGAGCGACTCTAGCTAGGTATTCTTTTGTTGACTCCGCTATTTCTTCTTTTAAAGAACGAATAACTTCAGTAGTTGATGAACCATCTGCATATCCTGCTAATTGTTTAGCTAAAGTTACATCTCCTGCTGCTTCATCAAACAATACATTTAAAAACTTTTGTTGTTTTTCAGTTAGGCTTTTTGTCATTTTATTTTATCCCATGTACTTTTGAATATATTTCACTGCGTCCTATACCTAAGTCTTGCAGTTCTCTATCTGTAAATCTGTACAGTTCACTTATTGCTGCTCGTCTAGCTCTAGCTTCTTGTGACCGTCTAAACCATTCTTTTAATATTTTAACCATTTTGTACTACCTCCTTTTTTTTTTATTGTTTGTACGGAAGTAGTTATACCATATATAGTTATATCATACTATAGACAAAAATGCAAGCCTGTTATGCTGTAGTTGATTTAGGTACTTCAACTAGAGAAGCGACTACATGCAATCTATTAGCTGTACCTGCTGTTACTTTTAATATATCTCCAGAGACTAAAATTAAATCATTTGTAATGAGTTCTAATGTGCCTTTAGAAGATACAGCTTTATCTTTATATATGCTGTATACATCGCTGCCATTTGTCACTGTAAGCGTTATAGTGTCAGCATTACCGCTATCTTCGGAGACTAAAATAGAAGATACAAATGTAGTCATTAAAGACGGACACGTATATAGAGTAGTTACATTTGTAGTCGTTAAATCTAATTTAACATTTTTATATCTAGATGTACTTAATACATTAGCCATTTAATTTATATTTCCTCGCCTAATATAATTTCTTGGCACATAGGAACAGCTATAGCTATCTGTGGTGTAGCTTTAGCAAAGTTTGCTCTACCTACAGCTACCTCAAAACATTCTTCCTTTGTAGCGTAATAATCATTTATATCTTTGCTAGTTACGACTAAACAGGAGTTGGCGTACATATTGCCACATAACATTACTATAGTCATCCACATATTAGTATTGCCCACTTAATTCAAAGTGCGGTCCATCTATAAAGGGTCTACGTCCTTCTGCTCTACGAGTATCTATATAACTATTCATAGCTTGCTCCATAGTCATGTCACAAGTACGTAAATCGTTAATATGCCAAGCTGCTCCCCAACGTACAGGTACGTCCTCAAGCTTTGCAGCTTCCATCATGGCATCCGCTATATCGTCATATAGGTTCAACTCCCATGAAGCCCTCCCACTAACATAAGCCATCAAATCTACAGCTAGTCCTTCTAGGTGCTTTGATTTCATGGTCTGTGATGCTCCTTTGGCTACCAGAGCTTCTTGCTCTTCAATGGTACGCAATCCGCAGATAACGCCAAAATCTATTTTAGTTAGGTCTATAGCTTTTTTAACGACTCGTACCATGTCCTCATTGACACCTTCAAGTCTATCTAAGCTTCGTTGTGAAAGAGTGAATCCCATTAATTTATGTCCTTTTCATTTTTTGTAGTCGTTCTTTGTCTGCCTTTTCTTTGCAGGGTATACATGCACCTTCCATTTGTATAAACTTTTTCTTAGAGTGTGAATACACTTTAAATACTTGTATTGGAGTTTTACATACAGGGCATACTTTGTCAGGCATTACTTTTTCTTACGAGACATACCACCACCATAAAACATTCCTGATTTACGCATGTCTGTCATACCGCCTTTATTCATAGACATCCCTGTAGTTGGGTTTATTTTTCGCTCTTGAGGTGTAGGCATCATTCCACCTACATTCATTTTCTTTTTCTTCTTACTTTTACTTTTATTGTCTGCTGCCATACCTATAGCTATAACTAAATCAGCTTTTTTATTTTTACTCTTCATTTGGTTAACCCCTTTTGCTTTTCGTATGTACGTAAGCCTCCCAAGCCTAACATACCCATTAATACCGTCATTAAACTTCCCATATCAAACTCAGGTATAGGCGGTATATCTACACCTGTAAGGGATACTCCGAATAATATAAGCGGAGAAAGAATAAAGTGGTACAGCAACGCTACACCACACACCCACCCCACAAAGGGTCTCCAACCGCCTTTAAACACGCTTCCAGAGGCTGCTTCCGCTTTATTTATCTCTAGTTGAGCTAACAACGCTTGCTGTGCATGTGTGTCAGCCATAGTCGCTAGTTCATGGGCTAACTTAGCTTTCTCATCTGCATCAGGTATAACCTTATCTAAGATATTAGATACTGGTCCAACTAATGTAGATATTAAACTCATTTACTTCCCTACTTTTTTCATAGCTATTTTATGTGCTTCAGTAAATGTTTTACCTTTATTCATATGCTTTTTCATTTCAGTCATATGTTTCTTAGTGTGGTGTACACTGTGTCTTTTTAATGTTTCTGTCTGTCTTTTCGTTAAAGGCATGATTAAACATTAACAGCTATATAGATACATAGACCTATAATAATAAGTTTACCGTAATCTAAATCCCACGCAGTTCCTTCGCCTCGTTCTTTAAAGAAAGTTTTAATTCGTTCAAACATCTTTTCTCCTTTTTATCTAAACCTTGCGGTCTTCTTTGCAATACTTTTAGGTTGACTCACAAACTGCCTACCCTGTTTCTTACCCTTTGCTTTAGCTTTATTTGTTGCAGCCTTTTCTGCTGCTGACAAAGATTTCCATGCTGCGTCTGGAAGATACCTACGTTTACCCTGTGAAGGTTTGCCTGATGAGGTTCTCCAATTTTGTTTACCCCAATCTTTAAGGCTTTTTTGTTTCTTCGTTAGGGTCACGACTTGTATCCACCACCCTTAGCTTTATATTGTTTAGCTACCATTTGAGCTTTACGAGCAGACCATTGACCTGCATTGCCACCCTTAGTACCTGCCTTTATTCTAGATACTATACTTTTTCTAAGTTTAGGATTTGTGTATACGCCTTTAGCTTGTGCCATTATCTACATCTCCATCTTCTTTTTTACCTGCTAAGTAGTTTACCTTATTTTTATCATTAAGTAAATACTTTAATATTTTTTCTTTTAATTGTTGCAACATCGCTACCATTTTACTTTATCAGCCCAATACGCTGCAGATAACTTGCCTTTAGCTATATTCTTTGCGTGTCTAGCTTTAAACGATGCTCGTTTCTTTTTCATTCTATCAGATTCACCCTTTTTAGGTTTACCTGCTGTACTAGCTCCCTGCTCACCAAAACGAATCATTTTGATTGTGTCACCTTCCTTGGCAAGGACTACATGTGACTTAGTAGGGTGTTTAGGAGTTCGCTTAGGTTTATTGTAGCCTTCAAATGTTTCTCCTCTGTACGTTATAGCCATTTAGCTACACTTACATTCAGGGTTTCCGCATCCACCTTTTGACTTGCTGCCATTACTACTACTAGAAGCTAGGAAACCTGCAACGATACCTACTACACCTGTAATAGCCATCTGAAGCAGTTCTATTATATTAGGGTCTAGTTCTCCACCAAACTCTGAAGCCATTATAAATTCATCTACGACTATCAAGCCTAGGAGACCCATAAGACCCACCGACAGTACAAATACTGTGATTGATTTCATTAGTTCCATATTATCTACCTCTATCCATTTCTTTCTGCATAAACACAATCTGTGTCTCTAAAATACTCATGCGTCTAAGTATGTCATTACTGTCACCTATGCCTCTAGCTAGGTGATTACTTAAAGATTCTACATCTGAATCAATAGTATTTATATTTGTAGAATTAGATACTACATCTCTCTTTAGATTTACAGAATCCTCTATAGCCATTGTGCTGCTTAGTTCTGCAACTTTAGCGTCTAAAGATTTAATTGTAGCATCTGTTTGAGCTACATACCATACCGCTGCAGAAATCTGCATAACTAAAGTAACAGCTAATCCTATAGAAACTTTAATATCCATGTTGTTATTTCGTACTCTTTTTTAAATTATCTACTGTGCCGTACTTAGCTCTAGACATATATCCACCTTGATTCATTATACGTGGCTGTGCCATTGGAGGTCTAGGTCTTTGCATAGGTTTACCCCTACCTTTATTAGGTAGTTCCATTACTGGTCTTACACCTCTACCTACATTACCTGCATCTGATTGTCTAGGAGGTGTACGCACTACTGTAGGTTTAGGCTGCGTTATAACTTTAGGTTCTGGCATTACAGGTGCTCTTCTAACTGGAGCAGGAGCTTGTGGCATTGGTGCTCTACGTCTGTTGCCACCTCTAAACTGTTGAGGTAATCCAATTTGTCTACGCTTACCCTGACCACTAGGTTTAGGCACGTGAGCCATGCCTTCGTGTGCTTTAATTACCTTTTTCATTTTTATAGGTTCTCCCTAGTTTCAGTCTTAGCTGATACACTTACAGATGCTCTAGTACCATTTACGTAGATACCAAACCACGCTGCACCTGCTCCTACGACAACAGATACAAACCCGGCTTGGGCATTATTAGGGTCTGTTAGATTCATAAACCAGTTACATGTCTGGTAAAACACAATCATATACGAAAGTATAAGCATACGAGGTACTATTCTCCAAGCTGATAATCTTTCAGGTGTCATAACTACAATATCCTCGCTTACGTTTAGGGTCTAATACTTCATCAGCACGTAGATGCCCTTCTAAATACATAGCTCTCTCTATGTGGTCTAATGTATATGTAATTCCTGTAGAAGACTCAATAGCTTTTTGTACGTAAAACACATCACTTTTAGGTATATGCACTCTACGTAACGCTTTTGTGTCTTCTTTAGCTAATGCTTCATAGAATAACTCTATTACAGAATCAGATGGGTATAGTTTTACTCTTTTATTTTTATTTGTCAACACTAATATTACTCTTTTTAGCACATTAGATGTTACATTAGATGTTATTTACACTTTTATTGTTTTTTCTTTCATCTAAATGTTAAACATTAAATGTGTTATACACTAATTATACCTATAAATAGAAGCGTGTCAATACCTGTTTTGCATTTTTATTAAATATTGTGATAAATATGCATAGAATTGCAGCGTTTTGTATATAATAGTGGTATATATGCAACAGTATTCATATGTGGTTAACACCTTAAATACCTCATCTGTGTATTTCTACATGTATATATACGTCAGACCCCACCCTGTCCCCTGCCTACCCATGTGTTGCATAAATGTCACAAAAATGTCAGGTAGGTCAATCGTTTCAATAGCTTGTATTCTATATCTATATGCTACTACATGATGAATTATTGAATAACTGATTAATTAACAGTTGTCGAATATAGGGTAGTGCAAGTGTTGTTTCAAAAGTTGTTTTTAAAAACCCTATCCCCCACAGGATGAAACATGAATAGATAAAAAAACATGCATACCTATTGCACTCAATATCTATTCCACAATTGTGGAAAATCTACCCATGATTAAAGACAAATATTGTCTAAAAATACCGTCTAAAATTGGCTATTTTCTAAAATCTAGTAGGCACTCATTGGGCTTTAAAATGGCTCTCATTCAATATTCAATTTCTAGATATCAGCACTAGCAAAAATTTAAAGCCTATTCAGTATCTACTACAGGCTCATACAATCGAAAAAAGTTTTTTTAAATTAGTGATTTTCACACTTTTATAAATAAAAAAGTTAATAAAAACAGTAGCTTAATATTTCCACAATTGTGGAATTTTACTCTATTTTAGCGTCTCATTTTTAATTAAGAAATTAATACTTGTATATAGTGTCATATTTTGGTACTGTCTTTATAGGAGGCAATCCGTCTCTCAGGTGTCAAAAAATTGACACTTTCATCAAGTTTCCACGGTTGTGGAATTTTAATAAAAGGAAAATTGAAAATGACTATATCTACAATAGCTAACAAAAAAGCTCTTAAAGGTGCGAATAAAATCCAAGTTAAACAGGTACGCTCGGGCGTAACGAATATCACCTTGCGAACCAAGCAACTACAAAAAGGCATCAAGTTTGCCACTCATAAGGATATTGAAAAGCAAGCGTTTTTGTTGACTGATAGCAAGGGTTTAGATGCCTTGAGCCATGTTGAACGTGAGAGATGCCTAGACGTGGTAGCGTCTACATATAAAAGTTTTCAAGCTCAAAACTTTGACGCTTATTACTCTATAGCTCTGATTGTGGCATCT
>VMHT01058032.1_pt1 | contig 13880 bp, 15 predicted proteins | sample 4693611 | NCBI WGS metagenome assembly VMHT01 (sample SAMN12280063, study PRJNA550983) | marine metagenome | isolation source: seawater sampled from same location over 5 years 0.02-0.2 micron viral filtrate | place: USA: collected off the coast of southern California halfway between the port... ... | reverse complement strand
TTTCACTCATTTATTATAAATGATATTATCTTTTAAAACCCGTAATTTTTAATTTTTTTACCTTGGTCGCAAGGTCTTTGTCAGCCTTGCCCCAAGTCCCGGGTTGTTTCATCACAAATGAATATACTCGGGCATGACCCCACTGCTCGGCAGTCATCTTGCCTTTGAGTGAATTACCACCAACCTTTTTTCCAGTGGCAGCACTTCGCACACTCGACGGATTAGTTTTTCTTGCCCCCACACCGCGATCAAATACTTCATCAAGTATTCGCAAGGGGATTCCAGTAGTTTTTGATATATCTTTCTTGGAGTGAGCATCATTTCTTTTAAACTTATACTTTGCATTATACTTCTGTTTATTTGTTAATACCATATATTTTAATTTAAGTAAATATTTTTTTATTCAAATAAAAATATACAATTAATTATATGAGCGATCAAAAACCAATTGATAAAGTATTGACCGATTTGAAAGCTATTCATGAAGATGTTAATACAATAAAAAGTGATTTAGCACATATCAAACAATATATAAGAAAGATTGAAATAAGAAAAGAAATTGAAGAACAACAAATAAAAAATGAATATGTAATCGAAAGTAAGGGGTGGTGGTGGTGATGACCATAAATATCCAATATTTATATATAATTATTTGGGAGATCTATGGGCACTTTTTTTACCGCGTTTATTATTTATAATTTTTTTATTGTATTAATATAAATGAACTTTGAAGAAATCTCGGTGCTTGTCCCAACATTTAACAGAAATAAGTTTTTACCACTATTTTTAATGAGCTTAACTTGTCAATCATATCCACACAATAAAATTACATTAATCATCGATGATGATGGCACAGAAAAGTTCATTCAAGATATTAAATCAGTTGAAGATCATATTCATCCAATTAAATTAAAATATATCAATAATAAACCCAAAAGAACTATTGGCAAAAAAAGAAATGATTTGATTAAAGAATGTAAAACAAAGATATTTGCTTTTATGGATGATGATGATATTTATTTCCCAAGCTATTTACAATATAGTTATGAAACCTTAAAACATAATAAAGTTGGTTGTGTCGGCAGTGATAAAATGTTATTCTGTATGACCGAAAGAGATTTTAATATTCACATGATCGATTGCGGTAATACTAAAAAACTCATTCATGAAGCTACAATCATGATGACAAAAAAGTGGTTTAATTCATCTTGTAAGTTTGGCAATAATAGTGCTGGTGAAGGTAAAGATATTTTTGAAGGTATTATGGACAAAAGTATTGCCATTACTGAAATTAATAAAATTATGTGTTGTGTTCAACACGGAGAAAATACAATCAGTAAATTACAATTTGCACAAGATAATAATAAAATTAAAATCGAACTTACAGATGATATGAAAGATATGTTAAAAAAGATATTAAAGATAATTTAATATATATAATTAATATAAATATTAAAATGCTTGATATGAGTGAAACTGAAATCCAAACAATTCTTTTAAAATACAAAGACCAAAGACAGAGAAATAAAGATCGATATGAAAAAGTAAAAGATACTGATGACTTTAAGCTTCAAAATCGAGCACGGGCAAAACAACATTATGAATCCAATAAAGATAAAAGAAAAGAAAAATATCAAAATAATAAAGATCTTGCGGTTGCCCGTAATTCATTTTATTATTATAAAAGAACAAATAACTTGAATAAGTTCAAAGAAAAATATCCCGAAAGATATGACCTTTGTGTCATGTATAATTATTTAAGTGAGTGAAATCCATCTTCATCGATTTCAACTTCATAATCACTCTCACTTGTAGCACTACCTTCATCATCACTTAATATCTCTTTTTTCATTCTTTTTGGTGGTTTATATTCTGTATCTCTCAATACAGAAATTAAATCTGGTCGCCCGTGCATAGCTAATATCGATAGTATTTCTTCTAAATAATCATCATCAACATCAATTTTCGTATGGGTCATCTCCAAGTATAATTTTAACATCTATTTTTTTCTCGGGATATAAATTAATTAAAAAATCTACACAAGCTTGACAAGTGGGTTCTTCGGTCTCAACCCAAAATCTCTTACATTCTTTATATCCATACAGGTCTTCTCTATCAATTTCTTTAAGTAGTCCCAAGAGTTTGGTTCGTTTTTCATCCGGTATATGCATTTTATATTAATATAAAATAAAAAAAATATGAAATAAAAAAAAATAATATATAATATTAAATATGAACCAATATACTGATCTTCAAGTTATTGAATGTAATCGACTTCATAGTGAAGAAGCTAAATCGAATAATGATGAGAACTTTGCCCAATGGACAAATAATCTTCAAGATATTCTTCATTTAGAAGCTGGTGATAAGGTTTCTATTCATGGTGCTATGATCAATGAAAAAGGTGCGGGACAAAGTCAAGCAATTGAAATAAAAGGTATTGGACTTGGATTCAAGAAATCTTTTGATTTTTTAGATGTTGAATATAAAAATGCTTCAACTTATTTGCCAACTGGTTTTGAAGAAATACAATCGAATGCTTCAAGTAAAGAAATTGAAATAAGAGATGATACTTTGACTTTTTGTCAATCTTATTATCAAACATCTACCGGTAATAATTATATGCATCTACCGAGAAAATGGTGGTATAAAAAAGATGACACCAGTGATGCCCAATGGACAAGTGGAGATAGTGAAGATGCTGGATTAAGTAGATATTTTGTTAATTATGAGACTGACCCTTTTTCTTTTAAAAGCATGTATCAAGCAATTGATTTGGGTGCTGATGAAGAAGATCAAAGATTAATGAAACCCAAAAATGATAATAGTAGATATACTTTAATGATGAGAGAATACTCTTTTTTTAGTGAAGAAAGTGCCAGTAATGGTTCAACTCGAAATAAAATACCATTCATTAATGAAGGGGCAAGAGATCCCGAGAATGCTTCATATTCAGTTTATACAGAATTAAAAGAAATAACTTTACCAAAAGGTTTTAATTCACCCGAGTTTGTTTCGAATGAAATAACAAGACAAATGACAAAAATTACAGAAGAAAAAATTGAAAAGAAAAACTATCTTGATCCCGATTTACAAGCTACTAACCATTCGACACCAATACCTTTTTTTCGAACAATATCAACAGAAAGCTATAAACCTTTTAATGTAGCTCATTTGTTTAAAGATCCCGTTTCAAATGCCAGTGGTTTTGGTGCTATTCAAAAAAGTTTTGAAGATTATTATATCAATGCCAGTGCCAATGCAAGTGGTTATGAATATTTATCTCAATATCATTTAATTGGTTGTGATAAACCCGAATTAAGAAACACTGGTGTAAAAATAAATGTTGAAAGTTTTGGCACCGATGAAAATGTTGATACAGGTATTTATGGTGCTTTCACTCATAGTGCTTGGAGACCAACAGATAATCATATCACTCTTAATATTCATTATACAAAAAAGTTTTGTGATGATTTGAAAGCCTTTTTTGATGCTCAAAAGTTATACCCCGAAGTTTGGGACTATTTCAAAGAACCCGATAATAATTATAGTGATGGAGATACTATTCATAATAGTCGATATTTACATATTAATCGATTTAAGAATGGTTCTTTGACCCAAACTGGCAGTTCAAGTGAGTGTCAATTGGGCAATAGTTATTATAAACGCCCCACTTGGTTCGAAAATCATAGATATGAAATTATTAATAGTGCTTTACTGCCAATTTTATTTGATGAAGAAGATGAAGATACTTTTTATGAAAATGATTATGTTTCGGGTCAAAATACTTCTTTATTTGAAAGGGGTTTATATTCTTACGGAGTTGTGTCTGTAAATAGAAGTAATCATGTAATTATAAGACCCACACCCAATAATGGTGGTGGCAGTGCTCTCTATACCGCATTATTATCTTTTTTACTGGGAGAAACTGATCCAACCGAAATTGAAGCTGGTCGAAAGATTGGTTTTGATTATCATTTCAATGCCCCAGCTATGAAATATATTTTACCATACGCGGGATATTCACAGATACAAACTTCATTTAAAAGTGCTTCATCGACAGGTAATTATAATCTACCTTCGATTGATAATTGGAGTGATGAATATGGTAAAGGTTTTAATATAGCAAATAAATTATATTTTGGAGCAACTTCACCCAGTTTAAATTGGAGTGGCACTAATTTTCAATTTACTAATTTACATACACCATTAAATCGTGGTCAAGATGTAAGAACCAAAGACCCCGCTTTCACTGATTTTACTGATCAAACAACGGCGGCGAGTGATGTAGTTTATAAAATTAACCCAGTTGAATTAATGCAAGATTGGACACCCGACAGAAAACCATATCGACCCGAACAGGGTGTTTATGGACAAGTTAAAATTGATATATTAAATCAAAATCTTATGCCTTGGCAAATATATGACAGCTCAACTGGAATCTTCATTCATGATTTTAATTTAACAGAGAAAGAATGGAAGAATACTTTGTGGGATATTCTTGGGTTCAGTTATAAACAATTCAACTCAAAAACAAATAATCGATTAATTAAAACAGATAATACAAATATCAATGATCTTCAATATATTACTACAAATGCCGAGATTGGCAGTGCAGATAGTAAAGTTTATGTTCAAAATGGATTTGGTGCCCCATTGTTTAATAATATGATGCCAATGAGTATGACTTTTGATGAATTAAAATACCCGGGTTCAACTCTTCAAATACCTTACTATGCCCCAATAGTTCAAAAAACTGAAAGTAATAGTATTGTTGCTGATAATTTACCAACAAGAATGATAAGGGGATATTATACCATTCGATCAAATATTCTTTCACAAGCACCATTCATCGGTGGTAAAGTAAATAATACAACAATGCCCATAATTGGTGTTGTCGATAAAATTAATGGTGATGGAGATTTTTACTTTGGACAAGAAAGCTCATTACAATTCACAGCATTGAAGCCTTTAAGATTAGCTTCAATTCAATGCTCTGTTCATGATCCCGATGGGTCTTATGCCCGTTGTGGAGAACAATCAACTATCTTATTCAAAATACAAAAAAATCGAAATGTAAGCTTCAATGTTATTGGAGAAATACTTCAAGAAAATCAAAAGAAATAATTTGACCATAAATATCCCAAATAATTATATATAAATATTGGATATTTATGGGCACAATCATTTATACTTAAATCTTCTTTTATAACTATTAATATTAGTGTTAATATTTTTAGATGCCCCCCATAATATATAATAACTTAAATACCCAGCTCTCATTGGATCACCAGTCTTCAAATCTTTGGCATGTCTCGTTCTATATGCTTCTCTTCTTTTTTTATCTCCGTGTTGGGTATAGTCTTGTGCATTGGAATCACCAAAGTTAGTTGTTTTAATTTTCTTACCTTTATCATCTGTAAAAATAGCTTTATACTTTTTACCCTTGGCAGTTGCTTTCTCAACTTTCACAGAAACCATATTTATTATAATTAAGATTTTAATTCATCGAGAAAATTAAATAAATTATTATTTATGTAAATCATAGATCATAAACTACTTAAAAGAATATTGATATATATAATTATAATAGATATTAGAATGAGTGGCGAAAAAATTAAATGCCCAGAAAAAAAATGTTCAATAGAATATATGAAAAATGAATACGGGATGTTTCACACATTCAGGCTTATTCAAGGTTCGAAGCGTCCAGCTTGTAAATGGCAAGAACCTTGTAATCATGAAAAATTAAGTATCTGTAATGCTATGCATTTCAACAAAAAATATGTTGGCACTGGTTATGAAAGAAATCTTGGAATCCCAACAGGTAAAAAGAATAATCTTTGTGTGATCGATATTGATGCCCATAAAGACAAGGCAGAAGGTAAAGTAAATATCTTTCTTCAAAAGTTCGGTGATGACCCCCAACAATGGGCAAAAGTATTTGGGTGCCCAGTAATTCAATCACCGAGCGGTGGTTTTCATATTTATTTTCAAGAAGAATTAAGAGTGCCACAAACTCAAAATGATGAAACTAATATTGATGTTCGAGCAGAAGGCGGATACATTGTAGCTCCGGGTTCTGTTTTCAAAGGTAATTTCTATACTCTTCTTGCTGGTGATTTTGAACAAATCCCAAAGATGCAAGAAGAACTAATTGTATTTATGGAGACTAATCATGCTGGTGCTAAACCAAAAGTCAAAAAAGTCAAAGTTCTTAAAGATGAAAAAACGGGTGATGAAGTAATTGTTGAAGAGATTTGTGGTTGTGATCAATCTCTTTACAATTATGATTATACTGATTATATGTTAAATAATATTATTGATGGATTACCCGACAAATATTTCAATGCTCACATCAACTTTCTTGTTTTCACCACAGCTATGAAGCAAATCGATCGCCAAGATCTTTGGCTTGAACATTGTAAGAAAAGATCGAAACATGAATGTGAAGATGTTTGGATGATTAATTTTTGGGATGGCATTAAAGATGGTCATCAAAGACTTTATGCATTCAATCATCTTCTCACAAATACCGAATATAAAAAAGATACTATTAGAACTACACTCGATTATTACAAATACAAAAAAACACTACCCAATATGATCAAGGCTGATGAATATATTGATCGAGTTAAGCTTGGGATTAATGAAAATGATGAGCAAGAAGATTATTTTAAAGTCTGTATGTCATTCGATAAAAAATCCCATAAGAAGTATTATCTTTTCAAGAGTGATACAGGCACAGGCAAGACAACTGCTTTTAGAAGGTTTATCAAAAATAAAGGTGGTCAATTTATTTCACTTGTTTCAAGAACTACCCTTGGTGAAGAACAATACAGAACTTTCATGAAAGATGATATTGATTGTGGATATTATGAATATGAAAGTTTCAATAATCCCGATATGTCATATATTTGTCAAGTTGATAGTATTCTCAAAATGAAATGGTTTCTTGATAATGGTTGGCTTTACAATTATACACTTTTTATGGATGAGTTTAATTCAATTATCAAGTATATCTTTTGTAGTGATACTCTCACTCGATCTGGTATTCGAATGCTTGTCATTGAAACCCTTATTGAAATGATCAAAGAAGCTCGGGTTGTTATTATGACCGATGCTGATATTAGTGATATTGCACTGAACTTTCTATACAATGCTCTCGGTTCAACTGGTAGAGAAAAGATACACTTTGTTCAAAATACTTACAATCATAATAAAGGCAAACCCGCCCAAGAATTATTTTCACTTGAAAATGTATTTGAAAAAATGAAAGATGAAACTGAAATGCTTATCTGTTGTGATGAAGCAAGAAATTGCCATTTAATCAAAGATGAGCTTGAACAACATGAAAACAAGAAAGATAAAAAAATATTGGTAGTTGATCGAGAAACTGAAAGTAAGTTTATGAGTGGTCTCGATTTAGATGAATATGATATTGTCATCTATTCACCCAAAATTGTTTATGGTCTTGATAGTGTTAGATCTCGACCCGTGTTTTGTGTATATAGTGAAAAAACAATTGACCCAAAAGATATGGTTCAACAGATTAACAGAAACAGAAATATCACAAAGTTGTGGTTTTATTTTTCAAGAAAATCTTGCCGTGATAGTGAGTTCAATACTTTTGAAGATTGTGTTGAAGATACACTTGATATTCGAGATGTATGTAATAAACAAGATTATCTCAAACAAGAAATCAATCAATTAGCTAATGATTTCATTACTATTTTCAACATGTTCAAGTATAATGAAGATTGCTATAAAACAAACCCAAGTGCCCACTTTCGAGTAATCATCAAAGACAGGGGTTTCAAAGTAAATACTTGTGTATTTCAATCGAATGTCAAACAATTAACAGAAGCTCAAAAAATAAGTAAAGAAAAAAGAATTGATGCTATTCATAAAGATCTCCCATTTGTAAAAGAACAAAATGAATATTATGGCATACCCGAAGACAAGATTACTGATTATGCAGAGATCTTTCTCAAAAGTAATCATCTGTCTCAATTTCTTCATTGTCGAAGTTTCTTCTATAATAAATATGGCACTGAATATGATCCCGAAAAGAAAGATTGGCAAGATGAATATACTGGTAAAGAATTAATGAGATTAATCAAACAAAAGAATGATATGAAGAAAACCATCAAAGAAAAAGAAGAGTTCAATATCAAGAAGATTAAAACAGCAAGTAGTAAAATGATTTTTATTGATAAAGTTCGAAGAGAATGTGGTGTGAGAAATCGATTATCAATTGAAGGTTTTAAAATCATGAAAGAAGAAAAAGCAAAAGAATATTTAGCTGAATACAAAGCTACATTCAGTTCAAAAAGTAAAAGTGATGAAAACCCTTTTACTACTGAAAAAGGTATTCAAAAGATTATGTGTTCAATGTATAAAAATGTATTTGGTTGTGCTCCATTCTCGGGCAAGGGTGAAAAACAAATGATCGATGGTAAAAGAGTTAATGTTTATAAATATAATGATGAGCCTTGTGAAAAATGGGATACAATGAAAACCCTTCAAGATTACAGCAAACTTAAATATGTGAAGAAGGTTCAAGATAAATATGAGCATGATAATCAAGAAGTTGAGTATGGTTTCGATAGTGATAGTGATGATGAGTAATGACCATAAATATCAATAATTATTATAGTAATATTTGGGAGATCTATGGGCATTAATATTTAGATCTCTTCTTTTTTGTTTTTTTTGCACCCATCATATCAAAGATTTTTTCGGGTTTAATTTTATCTTTTTCTTGTGCCTTTTCAACATTATGTTGAGATGGCTGTTTATAACTGGGAGTATTTGGATTCAAGGGTTTAGCAATCTTTTTTTTAGCTTTGGGCATTTTAATATATAATATATTTTTATTAAAAAAAAACTTTATAAATTAAAAATATTTATAATATTATAAAATGTCATTAGTTATTTGCTCGAATAAAGAACAAGATGGTAATACACTGCGCCAAGACCAAAGTATTTATAGTGCTTGGAGTTTTCGAAATCAATTGCCAAGCACAATGAAAATACCCGCCAATTCACAAGTAGCATTACAATCATGTAAAGTTAATGTTGATGGTAGAGTTGTATTTTCAAGAAATAATCATCGATTTTATTATTACTTCGGTGAGAAACTTGATCGAGATGGGACAACAGCACCACAAATCGAAGATACTACCAGTGCCCCATTAATTTCATCTTTTACTCTTGATAGTGAAAGTGGCACCGTGGTTGAAATGAGCTTGGATGATTTTGCTGAAAGGGTTGAAGCTGTTTTAAAAAGTGTAGCTTATCATCCAAATATTAAAGATATGCCCAAATGTGAAGTTCAAAGAAATGCATCAGGTTTGGATTTTCTGGGTTATAAAATTACATTTGATCAATCAACTCCAACGGCAAACCATGTGCCAACAACTATGACCCCTTGGTATAGACCCAACCAAGAAGCGGGTATGTTTAGCTTTTCAAATGGAGTATTCAAACGCACTGCCCCCGATATTTATGATACGGCAGTTGGTATTGCCAGTGAGAAGCCTTTCTCATTAAATAATGGGTCTTTTATTGTCGAAATAAATAATGGATCTTTTGCCAATGCTAATGCTTCGCATGTTGAATGGCATGTGGGATTAAGTAGATTTATTAATAACCCGACCAATGGTTATTATTATCCACCTTATACCGCGTGGCCGCATGATGATGGAATACAATGCAATGAAGAGTTTTATGCTGATTTTGGTGTGGCAAGAAATCACAATGGTGAATTAGTTGCTTATCATTATGCTTATGATCCCAGTGCCACACCCGAGTTTTCTACAAGAAAGTATGAAGTTCAATATTGGAATAATGGCAATAGTGATTTTGATGGTAGTGGCAGACATGTTTTTGATACTAATAGTAGTTATACCAAAGTTGGATATTTCAGTGATGGTGAGCAGTTAGAAGTTTCTTTATATAATGCCAGTTTAGATGATAAGGGCTCGGAGATTGGTTGGGAAACAATCACCAAATATGATGGCAGTGATCCCACTTCACATTTCAAACCAGTTAATCAGTCTTGTTGGTGTCTTCATCCAGTATTGGCAGTTGGTAGTGATACGGGTGAAGAAGAGAGCACAATAAGAATTATAGAATATACTGGTGTTGATGTAGAAGATTATAATCCCAGAATTAAAAATAAAGGTGGTTGGTATGAAACTCTTGAACTATTGAGACCGGGACCTTATCGATGCCGTCAGTTAGAAACTGGTAGATTGTGGAGTGATCCAGCTGATAGTGGCAATGATTATGTTCAAAAGGGTTTGAATGCTTCGGGTGGAGTAAATCTCAATCATGTATTAATTCTTGAAAAGAGTGATGTATATAAACCGACTTTTGGTGCTAATGCGAAGGCTGTTCTTGGATTCAACAATTCAATTGTCGATAGTCCAAATAGTATTACTGGCAGTCAAGTTGTTTATCAAAGTGATCAAATACCATCTTTAACTTCTTCGATGGCTATGTTTGTGAGATTAAATAATTTTGGTCAAAGTGTTCATAATGCACACACCGGTAATCGATCAAAAATACTTGCTCATCTACCGCGATTTGATAATACTCAATCAACTGGTCGATTATATTTCGAACCGAAAAACTTTGTATGGTTGGATTTAGACAACCCAGCTGAAATGAATATAAATGAGTTTGATATTTCATTCTGTTATGTCAATGAACAATATGCCCAGATCTTAACAGGTCAATCAATTGTATGTTTATATTTTAGAAAGAAACCAAAAGAATTAATGTGAATAAATATTATAGAGATTAATACTTAAAACCAATTTGAGATATATAATTATAATAGAAAACAAAATGTCCATTTTCAGTAATCTCCCAAACAATCTAATTATGAACATTATCAAGATGAATACAGAAGAAGAACTTCGAGAACAATTCAAAGATCGTTATATTAATAACTGTATGTGTGAGCTACGGGGTTTATCTCAATATGCTTATTATGAAGATTATGACCCCAGTGAAATTGCTGGGATTGAAGATGCTTTTGATGAAAAACCTTCTTATTATTTGAGACAGGTTTATAAAAGAAGATTTCATGATAGATATTATTTCAGTGTCGATGAACCTTATGTGCCGAACTGGTTGAAAAAAGAAAGAGAAGAAGATGAAGCTTCATTTATCGATAGTGATAGTGATGATGAATAATCTATTTAGATTATTAATATTTTTTTTACCATTGATTTTTTAATAATTTTTAGTTATTTTTTGTTATTTTTAGATTTTTTTATAATGTATTATTATAAATATGTCTAAACAACCGCCAAGAGTTCAACTTAATTTCGAACCCGAACAGATCGAAGAACAAGTTTCAATGCAAGTGGATTATGATGAAGATGTTATTGATCATTTACATGATGATGAATTACAGATGCCCGATATAGTTGGCAAACCCGAAGTAAAAGAGAATGATATATTCGATGATATACCAGATAAAGAAACTGGTGAGAAGAATCCAAACTTTATTTATGAAGATAAACCACAAGCGAAGCAGAAACCCGTCAAGGTTAAGAAACCAAGAAAACCGATGAGTGAAGAACACAAACAGAAATTAGCTTTGGCACGCGAGAAAGCAATGGCAGTTAGAAAAGCAAAGGCAGAAGAAAAGAAGAAAATGAAAGCATTAGATAATGAAGAAAAAGAATTATTGAAAGCACAGAAAGTAAAAAAGGTTCAAAAATTAAAGAAAGAAGTAGAAGAAGAAGAACCAGTTCAACACAAAGCGCCACAGCAAACTACTGGATTTACTAAAAAAGATTTAGAAGATGCTCAATTAGATGCGATCATGAAATATGAAACTTTGAGAAAGAAAAGAAAAGAAGAAAAGCGGAGAGCACAACAGGTTGAAGCTGATAAACAAAATATAATTAATCAAATACAGAAACCGCAGGGTTATAGATACAGAGACGGATCGAATAAATGGGATATGTGTTATTAAAATTGACCATACATATTTACTGATTTCTATGATAATCATAGATAAAAACACTGGTGCCCATAAATATCCCAAATATTACTATAATAATTGGTGATAAGTATGGTCATCAATAATTTAATATTATTATATATTTAAAATAATTATCTATTAATAATATAAATGGGATTTATTTTAAGTTGCTCAACTACCCCGAAAAGAATAGATAAGCTTATCCAAATTATACCACAATTGAGATGTAGATATAAATATTTTATTGTGAATATTTGTGCCAAGTATAAAAGATTTGGTGAGTTTAAGTTGCCGAGATCATTATTACAATTATGTAAAAATAATAAAAGAGTTGTTTTTCAATTTATCGATGATTATGGTCCAGTGTGCAAATATATTGGCGGGTATAAGTTTATGAAAAAAAAGAAATTATATGATGATAAATTAATAATTATTGATGATGATACTTTTTACAAGAATGATTTATTTTATGAATTAATGGATGAAAAATCAAAAAACAATATTACAACTGGTAGTGGTTTTAATTATGATAAAGATCGAAATTATAAAATTGTTCATGGTGGTTGTGAGATGGTTGAAGGTTATGGTGGAGTATGTTTCGATTATTGTCAATGTAATGAGTTTCTTGAATGGTATGTTGATTTTTATAAACACTTTGATTTCAAAAGTGATCGATTAATTGATAAATATTTAAGTGCCTGTTTTCTTGGAGATGATTTTTTATTAAGTGATTTGTATAAAGATAAATGGGCAATCACGGGTGGCAGACAATATATTAAACCTTATGATTTCGGGTTCAATGATGATGCTTTACATAAAAATAATTCATTCGGTTCAAATATGGGTTCATATCAATTTCTTCATAAAAATATTAAAATATTTAATACTTTTAAATTAAAATATAAGTTAAATAAAGAGATCAATGAAATACGAAAAATATCTTCTTCAAAGAACAAAAACATTTAAACAAGCTTATCAATGCATAAAAGATAAAAATGACATTGTAATTGTTGAGCTTGGGACAAGTAGAAGTTTTACAAGTTGGGGCATATCGAGTGATGTGAATGATTGGCATGAATCCAATCCCGAAGCTTGGGCGTGGAGCGATGGTTGTTTTACAAGATTATTTGCTGATAATTTATATGGTAAGAATTATACAATCTATACAATCGACCCTTGTGCCCAAGCAATCAAAGTTGTGAAAACTATGATTGGTTCAAATAATCGAGTAAAAATACTTCAAATGAAATCAACAGATTTTTTGAATAATTTCAATGATAAAATAGATTTATTATATATGGATCATTTAGAAAGTGGAGAAGAAGCATGTGAAGTTCATTTAACAGATGCGAAGATTGTAATTGAAAAAGAATTAATGCAAGATGATGGTATTATTTTCATTGATGATTGTCCCAAAGGTCAAGTTGGTAAAGGTAAATATTCAATACCATATTTACAAAAAAAGAATTATCAAGTATTAATTCATGAATATCAAATGATTTTAAAAAAATAATTAATTAAATAAAAATATATTTATTATATATATAATGGATAAAACCCCACAGAAGAAAAAGGCTCCCAAGGTATATAAAGTAAAAGACCCTGAACCAACAAAAAGATTTGAAGGTATTCATGAAAACTTACCAGCATTACCTTCACTATGTTAAATTATTGGGTCGGTGCGTAGTGCCAAGTCCAATTTAATCTGTAATCTTTTAATGAACCCCGAGATGTTCAAAGATCGATTTGATGTTGTGCGGGTGGTGAGCACAACACTCCATAGTTGTCATAAGGGCAAACTACTTGATAAATATTTTGACGCGACAGATGTTTATGATGATCAAATAATTGAAGATATTAAGAAGGCTCAAAG
>VMHT01167950.1_pt1 | contig 13882 bp, 16 predicted proteins | sample 4693611 | NCBI WGS metagenome assembly VMHT01 (sample SAMN12280063, study PRJNA550983) | marine metagenome | isolation source: seawater sampled from same location over 5 years 0.02-0.2 micron viral filtrate | place: USA: collected off the coast of southern California halfway between the port... ... | reverse complement strand
CGTAAGAGTGTATAAATGGTATTAAATACTTACACTAAGTCCCATAAATGTTAGCTTTTGGTCTTTCTTACCAGGGTTTATTTCAATAGAAACATCCGTTAATTTATTGTCCCTCCAACATTTTAATAATAAATTTGTTTCTGTTTCAACATATTCAAAACAGTTTGTAATCCTATTTTCATTTAAAAAACCTACAACACGATTACTTACAAAATATTGAGGAATTCTTTCCCACACACGTGGTTTATTCGTTGAATATCCACTTACAATACATAATAAGCTAAGCAATAAAATAATAAATTTCATATATAGTAACATATTTATAAATAACTTAAAGTCATTTATAAATATTTTTTTAATGGAAATAGAAGAGAATGGCTCGTGTATTTTATTAAACACATTTGATGGAATATTGGAATATAAACGAAAAACTTCAAATAAGATTGCTCGTTTAGAAATAGCATTAAAAGAAGAAAAGGAAAAGATGGGAAAATTCAATAAATATATGTGTTATAAATGCGACCATAATTGGATTGATGATAATATAGATTGCTTAGATGGTTATAAATTATCTGTTCCTATACGTTATTGCGAGTATTGTGAAATGAATTATAATACATTTTTATCAATTACAAAATCATAATAAAGATACGCATTTAAAATAAATTAATGGCTTATTGGTTATTAACAACTCACGGAGTAGCACTATTTCCTATTGGTGTATTTTTATGGACTTGGAAAAGACGAAAAGATATGGCTTCTATTTTTATGGTAATTAAATTTCTATATGGAGTAACCTTCTCATTATTATATCACTCACATCATGTCTTGGGGGATGATAAATTTACAAATGATTATGATTATGATAATTGGGCTTTATTGGATAGTTACGCGGCATCATCATTAATTTTTACAACAGTTTTATATGGTTTAAGGGTAAGGGAACCACAATTTTATATAACAAGTTTTGCGGTAGAAAATATTGTTTTAGTTGTATATTTATGGAAAAACTTAAATCAATCATTAATAATAACGTGGTATCTATCTGTTTGTAGTACTATAGTTTGTATATTAAAATGGAGAACGATGAAGAGATATTTATTAAGATTTAAAATATATTCTTTTTTATTAATAAGTTGTGGTATTACGGCTATTGCGATGTATACCATAGCTGTAAAACATTGGTATAATGATATATATGTAAAATACCATAGTTTATGGCATTGTTTTGTATTTTTAACGGCTGGATTTGCCGCTTTATTAAGATATAACCTGGACGAACAATTATATCCAATGGTAAATCGAAGAGATGCATTAGATTCTCTTTAACATAATTTCCACCAATAATGTTTTTTTATATGATAGCAAGTATATGGTGCTTTTTTTTCAGTACATCTACAATTTATACAATATCCGTCTTTAAAATCGTGATATCTACAAGACCTTCTTTGAGAATAACCACCAGTATCAACAATAAATGTATCGTTGCATTTATAACAATAACTTTCTCTTGTTATATCGTTATAATCATGGTCCGTCATACATAAATTTCCCATATTATATAAACATTAGTAATTAGTTTTATATAATATTATTCTTGATTATATTCAATCATCATCTAATAATCATCCTCAAATAAAGGTCCCACTTTGCCCTCTGGCTCTTCCTCGTCGTCGTCCTCTTCTTCAGATTTGCCTGCGGCTGCGGCAGCGGATGCTGCTTGGGCTTGTGCTCGGGCTCGGGCTTCGGCTTGTGCGTCGGCATTTAATCTCCGGAACGTGGCTTCGTTTTGAATCATCATTGTATCATCTAATCCTCGATTTAATCTTTCCAGGAAAGAAATTCTCCTTGTAATTCTTGCGATTTGATTACGAATACGTTGTATTTGTCTAGCACGGCGCCGTTCCGCTGGGACTACGCGGCCTGGATATCTTTTTGCTCTCTCTCTCTCTATATCTGATTGTAATTGTATTATTTGGCCTCGGGCTTCTTGAATAAGTCTATTATTATCTCCATGAGTAGCTACCAATTGTGCTCGCGCGGTGACAACCCCTGTGGGTTCTGAGTTTTCATCACCATCACCATCACCATCACCATCACCATCATCATCACTATCACCATCATCGTCGCTATCAGCATCTTGAAACTCATCATTATTCTCCCAAGGACTTCCTATATGCGATCTTAGTCTGAAATCTTGAAGAGAAGAAGCAGGACTAGATAAGAACGTCTCGTTATTTTGCTTCATAAATTTATCATGGCAAGGAATTAATAATGTGATTCTGTTATCTAGAAATAAAATGTTTAATTCGGGTAATAAATAATCCAATGTATCGATTTGTTGACCAAAAGGTACTTGATGGAGCGCATCGCTGGTAACATTCCATATAGAAATATTTCCGAAAAATTCTTTATAAGTGAATAATATATTGTTAAGAGCATCATTTATTTGTCGACCAAATCCTGAAAAGTTACTGATATAGGTGAGGGTCCGAGTTCTTTCAGTTTCTCCGATTAAATTTAACCTTTCAAGACTTATTTGCTGAATGTTATTCATTGCTGTTATAAATGTTTGAAGTTGATTGTTCAATGTGTTCGGGAAGTTTGGATAATTTTTTATTATAAAATTATAAATAATTTCATATAAACCATCGGGACTTATATCTACTGTTGATAATTCGTCATACGAAAATCCTTTAGATTTTACAAGATTTTTTATCTGTGAAATTCTTGCCGTATCAAGTGCAGGCAGTGGTGGTTGCATTTGTGGTTCAGACATAATATATAATATTAATATATTAAATAGTAATATTATACTTAATTAATTAAAATTCACTGTCTGAACTTCTGTTTCCACCACGAGAATTTAAATAACATGCTTGTTCTTTTGTTATACACGCGCATCCGTCTCCACTACTAACATTAGAATTATCACAACATTTTCCAGTAAATTCATTATTTGCCCACATAAATAATTGACCTTCTGGTAAAGGAACAACAGGAGATAATTTATGTCCACCAGCAACTTCACCCATATTAACCTTAGAATCATATTTATCATTATGAACACCATTGCTCATATTGTAACCAACCGCCGCACCAGCGGTAGCCATACCTTCTTGTGTAACACATCCACAGATTAAGTGACTACATAATAACATTCCTATTATTACTGAAACAACGATAACTTCAACTCTTGCTTTAAATCCTAAAACTTTAATTTCCATATTATACATATTTAATAGATAAAAATTAAGAGAGAGCATATAATTTATCTCTAACGTCTAAAATATTTTCAATGGCTGAATTATAATCTCTTAGTCTTATATTATTGACCATAAAAAATCCAGAATTGGTTATTAAATGGTAAAGTTTTTCATGTCCTTGAATAATTTTCCCAAATTTATTTAATGTGTTAAAATTTCCTAAATCAACATCACAAATATGAAGATTTGGTGCCCCTATAATTTCATAATCATTGAAAAAATATTTTCGTACATATGCTATATTTTTCGTATCTATTTCAATAGTAGCCAATACTCTTTCACCACCTCTCAATATATCATTCACTTGAACGTTTTTTAAATATATTTCTTTTCCGTTTTCTAATTCGATTAAACTATTTCCATCAATACCCGATTCCAAATGTTTATGTATGTCGCTTAATGAAGAATGTGTATGTAAATAATCTAAATTTTTCAATTTAATAATATCTATAGGTTCAATATCATCCCAATCTAAAAATTTATAGTTATTAATATTTATTCTTTTACTTTCAGTAGAAATACAATATATATATGGTTCACAATAGTTTTCTATTTTAATACTTTCTGGGTGGTCTTTAATAAAAACCCATCCTTTATTATCGTGTAAAACTTTATGTGTTCCGCTAATAATCATATTATTAAAATGATACATATCATTGTTGCTTGCTATTTTAAACGAAGCGGTTACTTTATCGCCATTTTCTAAAATGGTTCCCGACCTTATTTTACTAATACTTTTAAGTCCATCTTTTGTTTCTATTTTGGTATTTTTATCGAAACAACCTGGTTTATTGGGTACACTTCTACTTTGAATATCTAATATATGGGCAGTCCATCCAGCAATAATAGCTATGGGAATTGCTAGAATAGCGAAAAAGGCAGTCAATGCTGCTGCAGCGGGCCACGTAAATGGTAAAATCCATAAAGCAATAATGACTGTTACTAAAATAATTAAAGCTACGATTAATATAGTTAAAAAGGAACCCATGAATGCTTTAATGGCTAAATAGGCACTAAATACTGTATAAAGTCCTGTTACCATTATTCCTTCAGTTTTTTTTAAAGTATCTTTTAATTTTATAAACATACGTTGAACAGGTATCATGACGTTATAAATGCGTGCTACCATATATCCAATCATTTTCTTTACTTTCATTCTCAAATAATAAGACATTGTTCTAAATGCTTGAACAACATTCATAAGCATCATATAAAATTTACTTGTCATGTTAGTTAAAAAATACAAGGGAGCTGTAAAATATTGTACAACTTCACCTAAAATACCTATAGTGCATTTCGTAAAATTATCAGCGGTATAAGTAATTTTGGAAGTACCTTTGGGTGCGTTTATTAGTCCAGCAAAAGGCATAACTTCTGGCTTACACCTTTCGTTGACCCAGTTTTGTCTTATTGGATCCATTTTGGCTTGAACATAAAAATAAGAAAAAATACAAAAGAAAATAAGCAAACTAATAGCAGTTACGACAACAGATCCGCCATATTTATCCAAATATGTTTCCTTCATATAAAGTTTGTTAAAATAAGAATTAAATGTTTCGGGAATAGTGTCCATTAATATATAAATGGATAATATTCTAATAAATTAATCTTCCCAATCCCAAAATGTGTATTCTCCTATGGGTATTCTATGATTAGAAGTAATTAAACAGCTTAATTCATCATCGCAAATATCAGTTTTAAGAGCATAACTAAGTTCTTTTACAGGTTTAAAGGATTCAATATCTAATCTATTTTTCATATCAACTAATATTTTATGTTCACCAGTAACATAAATATGATTATCTAATTTATCACTCCAAATTTTATAATAAGGATTATTTTTATCACCTTTAAGAGTTAATACTCCATAAACTTCGGCACCGTTCTCTAAAATAGTTCCTAATTTTATGTCTTTCATTAATGAGGTAGTTCCATTTTTTAATGTTACTGGAGTGTCTTTGTGAAAACATACGGATCTAATGGTCTCGCCGATTGGTCCTTCATTTATACTTTGCCCAGTCATCATTGCTCCTTGAATAAGATACATAAAGGTCATTAAAATACCAATAAGTTTCATTACAGTATCTTTTAACTTTATTACTAAACTTTGAACTTGAATAAGTACATTTACAAACATTCCATAAATATCTCCAACCATAGTGCTTAAAAATTTGCGGAACATATTAAAAAATTCTCTTAGTAAATTAAGTCTTCCCAAAATCCAATCGCCTAAGCCTCCTATATTTTTTAAAATATACTGCAGGGGTTCTAAGAAAAATCCCATCATATCTTTTTGAATATTTCCAACACAATATGTAAAATTTGCTATGGGGTCGTGTCCTAAATAACTAGCAAACGGCATAGTCATAGGATTACATCTATGAACGGGCCAATTTGTTTCCAAATCTTTTAATCTTACCATAATAAACCCAGTTAAATGTAAAATTCCAAATGCGATAATAATTAAAAAAAAGTATGATATATCTTTAAATTTTATACTGAGTGGTCCCATATTTAAAAAGTCCATAATAAAATATAATGGTATTTTAATTTTTTATATTTTATTTTAATTATCTTCTTCTTTTTCTTTTACTTTTTCTACGTTTTCTTCTAGATTTTCTTCGCTATTTTCTTTTTCTCTTTGTTTTTCTTCTCTTTTTCTTTCTTCTTCGTTTTGTTTTTCTTTTTCTCCTTCTTCCTCCTACCCCTACTGTTGATTCTGTTTTACCGACATCATCTGCATTCATCACAGCGTTATCGTGCACTCCGTCAGCATTTGCTTGTAAACCTGACGCTAATCCACCAGCGATTGCTTTATTACCTTCAGCACCAGCTTGTTGCATTTGAGGTGCAACAACACCTCCTCCGGCTAATTTTTTATTCATATCTGCCAATTCTAAATCACCAGCCTTTTGATTTTTTATATTCATATTCAATTGGTCAGTTGGACTAGTAGCAGACACTTGTGGAGAAGTAGCCTGAAATTCAGTAACTCTTCTTCCGCCGCGTCTAACAAAATCTCTAATTTTTAAACGAATATTATTTTTCATTATATATATAGCAAATAAAAATATATAAATAGATAAAATAATAGATAACATATATGAGTAAAATTAAAATAGATGATGAAACACGTCTAAAATTTAACGAACTTTTAAAGGAAAGTGATTCGTCCGATAATACTGAAAAAATTAGAAAACTTAAACATAGTTCTAAAATTAAGGATCAAGTATCCATTATGTTGGATATAAAAAAAAGATATACACGGTTGGATAAAAAAACAGTAGATACGATGATAGATACACAATGCAATTGGTTATTTACGCATTATTTTAATTTATTCAATAAGCTAAAGAAGAACGAATTAGATATTAATATAATGGGTCAATTTATCATGGCGCTTAAAGATGTAGAAGATGGAGTAATGGATCAACACGAAGCTTCAGTAAGGGTGGGTCAAATATTAAAAAAATTATATATTGATAGTGCTTTAAAAAAGGATAAAAAGGAAGAAGAAAAGAGATCTAGACAAAGAAAAAAGAAAGACCGGGGGAAAAATAAGCTAACATGGGGTGAGTATAAAAAACTTAATTTAGATGTATAAAATTGATTTAATAAGATACTATTTTATTAAATTTATAATAATGAAGCTCTTAATTTGTGAATCTCCCGCAAAAACCAAAAAGATAGCAAGTTATGCTGGAACTGGATATAAATGTGTAGCAAGTTTTGGACATATTCGTCAAATCGAAAATGGTTTGAAAAGCATAGATTATGATAATAATTTTGAGGTTAAATTTTGTGCTATACCAAGTAAAAATAAATATATTTCGCAATTGCGAAGAAGTATTAAAGATGCGGATGAAGTTATACTTGCTACAGATGATGATAGGGAAGGAGAGGCAATTGCTTGGCATATTTGTAAAATGTTTAATTTAGATTTGAATACAACAAAACGAATTATTTTCCACGAAATTACAAAACCTGCTATTCAAAACGCTATTCAAAATCCTACTATTGTTAATATGAACACCGTTAACGCACAATTAGCTAGACAAGTATTGGACCTTTTGGTAGGATATACTATTAGTCCTATATTGTGGAAACATATCACTAGGAAGAGTGAAACAAGTTTAAGTGCTGGTAGATGTCAAACACCTGCCTTAAGATTAGTATATGACCAACAACAAGAGATTAATAAATCACCTGGTCGAAAGGTATATAATACAGAAGGTAAATTTTTGGGAGAAAGTTATACATTAAATCATAATCATACTAATGAAGAAGAAATGGGAGATTTCTTAGAATCTAGTGCTGAGTTTGAACATAAATGTAATGTAAGTAAGCCAAAAAAATCAACAAAAATGTCTCCAAAACCTTTTACTACTTCTACTTTACAACAAAAAGCCAGTAATGAATTTGGATATAGTCCAAAAATCACGATGAGACTTGCTCAAACTCTTTATGAAGGTGGTCATATTACGTATATGCGAACAGATAGCGTGAAATATTGTAAGGAATTTACAGATAATGCTAGTAAATTTATTGCTAATAAATATGGGACAGATTATGTTAGTCCGTTTATTAATGGTATTACTATTGGACAAGAAGTCGAAGAAAAGAAAACGAAGAAGAAGAAAAAGAAATCTAAAAAGAAAAATGAAAATAACGCACAAGAAGCACACGAATCTATAAGGCCTACAAAAATAGACGTTGAAAAGATGGTGGAAAAAGGTAAAATTACTGCTAAGGAGGCAAAGTTATATTATTTAATTTGGAGAAATACGGTCGAAAGTTGTATGGCACCAGCTAAATATTTATCTATTACAGCAAAAATTACTTCTCCCGATAATCATTTATATAAACATAGTGAAGAACAAGTTGTATTTCCCGGTTGGAAAGCTGTTGCTGGGTACGAAGAAACAAATAATATTTATGATAAACTCTTGAAAATAAAAAAAGACTTAATAGTTGAGTATGAAGAAATTAATAGCAATGTTACATTAAAGGATTTGAAGAAAAATTATACAGAAGCCCGTTTGGTTCAAATGTTAGAGAAGAAAGGTATTGGAAGGCCTTCGACATTTTCAAGTTTGATATCAAAAATTCAAGATAGAAATTATGTTAAAAAACAAAACGTGGAAGGTAAAAAAATCAAATGTGTGGATTTTCAATTGATAGGAGATGAATTAGAGGAAAATGAAAGTGAAAGAGTTTTTGGAAATGAAAAGAATAAATTAGTTATTACTCCTATTGGTGTAATTGTATATGAATTTTTGGAAAAGCATTTTGATGAGCTATTTAATTATGATTACACAAAAAATATGGAAGACGATTTGGATAAAATCTCAAAAGGTGAAAAAATATGGCACGGTTTATGTGATGAATGTAATAAACAAATAGAGTCACTATCTAAAGATTTAAAGGGTCAAGATAAATTAACTATAAAAATAGATGAAAAGCATACTTATATGATAGGTAAGTATGGTCCTGTAATTGCATATAAAGAAGGCGAAAAACTGAAATTTAAATCAGTTAAAAAAGATATTGATATTGAAAAATTAAAACGAGGTGAGTATAAATTAAAGGATATTATTCAGGTTGCTTATAAAAAAAATATTTTGGGAAAATATAAAAATCAGGAAGTTGTATTAAAAAAGGGTAAATTTGGATTATATGTGACTATCGACGGAAAAAATATATCAATAAAGTTGGAAAAAACGGAAGATGAAATAGTATTAGACGATGTGATTCCTTTTATTAAAAATGGTAAACAAAGTGGAAGTTCTATTATAAAACAATTAAACGAAAACATATCTATTAGAAAGGGGAAGTATGGACCTTATGTGTTTTACAAAACAGATAAGATGAAAAAGCCAAGATTTATTAATATGAAAGGAAAATCAATCGAAGATATAACTGTTTCTTGGGTTACAGAACAACTTTAATATAAATGTGGAATTCTGATTATCTTATTACGTGCTTGTTCTTCGCGTAAAATATTAAACTCAATAACAAAACTAAAAGGTAAATTTTTAAAATCTACCAACCGTCCATCGTGATATCTAAATTTAAATTCTAATCTATTAATATTTTTTATTGGTGGATCCGTCATAAAAACATTTGTATTCATATTCATTCTATTTCCTAATTCTGATCCAAAGGGTGTTTGAGTTAAAGGTATTATTGCGAATGCAGCGGCACTTTTATGGCCATAATCACAATTATACATAGTATTTGTTCTTTCAGAAAATGGATAAATTTCGTGTATAGTATTATATTTTTCAACTTCCATATAAATACAATCTTCCCCCATTAAATTAACATTATTTGGAGAACTTAAAATGCTAACCGTGGTATTGGCCATTCCTGCATATTGTGTTTGAACAACAGGGGTTGCCTCTTGTTTATAAAATATAATTTCTTTACCACCTGTAGGTTCAATCCAGTTATTACCCTGATTATTGTATAAAATAAGACCATTTAAGTTAGACATATATGTATTTAATATAGGTTTTTTTTGTAAATCAAGTGGTTGGCTATCCAAAGCTGAATCGTCGTTTAGTAAAATACCGGATCTGATATCAATATTAAATGAATAATACATTTCTTTATTAAATCCCATATAATATGGAAGACCCCATTTAGTGTATTGTGAAAACATAAACTTGTTAGGGCTACATTTTTCAAAATTATATTTCAGTTCGCAATTTGCTAATAATTCAAATGAACCTTCAGTAGCCCCCATTACCATATTATTCGTTAAATTATTATAAAAAACCACCATTGGTTTGAATACTTTAATTGCTCCGTTATTATAATAGGGTGTATCTTGTACATAATAAGGTCCATTCGGGGAAGCAGAATTTCCTAGGTTGTCGGCTGGTTTTCGCATACGGCCAAAAGTATTAACGTCTGTATTTACTAGTAATGTAAGTCCAACTATTTGGTGACCTATAGCATTAGCATAAGACATAATTTGTTCGTTCATTTTATTTTGAATAGTAGACGCTAAATTATTAGGGCTATATGCTCCTTCAGGTAATGTAATAATTTTATCTTGAAGAGAAAATACTATTTTAAATCTACCTGTCCAATCTGCCTCTGGAACTGGTCCATCTTCCCTCCAGCCATCTAAATTATCAGGCCATTGTGCGCCGATGTTTGTATTTTTAAATGGTAATTCCTGTTTAATCGAAATCCATTCATCGTTATTATTTTCATATAAAACGTCAATATCATCTGGTAATCCTAGTGTTGCGAAATTAATATTAGGTTCAATGTTTCCATTTGGCTGTAAAGTTCTTGCTGAAGTATAAATCATCCCTCTTTCACCGTCTGGAAGGTTCCAGTCAGTATTGAGATTAGCACTTGGTATATATGAAGAGGATGGGTCTATTTGGCCGCCCAAAGAACTGCTTAAATATGGTCTAATTATTCCAGGGAAAAGATTTTCTAAAACATTTTGAAATACTCCTAATCTAAAATCAGCACCTCCGGTTGCTCCTGAACCTCCTGCATTAATATCATCAGGAGATAATGTAGGTGGTCCTAACGGAACATCGACGGCATCAAATACGTATTCTCTAGTATAATTATATGCTAATTTTGTGTTTTGATACGATGTAGAAATATTATAACAATTATTTGGAAATGCGTAACTAACCAATCGCATTGATTCAACATTATTCATTGATTCACCAATAGCTAATGAAAAATGATTACTATTAGGGAACTGTGTAAAATCTCTATCTTCAGAATGAACAGTTAGAAGTTTTTTTTCTATCACATATGTTTGTTCTCTCTGAATTAAAGCATTATTTGTATGTGTATTAAAAGAGTTATTCATCTTACTATAAAAAAATACTATATTTTTTTTAAATTGACGTAATATATAAATGTCTGGATTTAAATCGTGGTCTAATAATAATAATAATAATAATAGTAATAATCAACTTAATTCAAATAACAGTAGTTCTACTTTACAACAATGGGGTGAGACACCTACAACATTATTTACAGATAAAGAAGTTTCAACTTCTAATAGCATGCAATCAGATTTAGGATTTTATACAACAAGTGACATAAATCTAAAAACCAATATTAAAGATTTATCTAATAATAAAAAAGAACATTTAGATAAATTAAGAAATTTAATTCCTAAATCATATAATTTCAAAAATCAGGAAACTACTTCTTTTGGATTAATAGCTCAAGAAGTAGAAAAAATTTATCCTGAATTAGTTGGTACACAAAAAGACGGAACAAAATGTATAAATTATACTGAACTTATTCCGTTACTACTTTTACAAACTAATAACATGGAGAGAAAAATAGAGGAATTAAAAAATAATAACTAAATATATACAATACGATGGTTAGAAAAAGAAAATTTGGTAAAAATAGTAAATTAAAATACAAGATGAAAGGTGGTGAAGAAATAAAAGCTCCTGAATACATACCTATGCGTGGTGCTAAAACGCTAGAAGACTTTGAGAAATTTCATAAAAACAATCCACCGAATTTTATCCCACCAAAAGAAAAACGTAATTTATCACGTAGGTTGAAAGCAGCTGGAGCAGTAGTTTCCAATTATGGTTCTTATAAGATGTCTTTTTTTTTATATGTTATAGCAGCAATAGGCATAGTAGGTATCGGATGGTTACTTGTTTCAAGGAGCTTAATACGACATAAAAATAGTGAAGCATTAAGTTATACATTAATTTCTTTAGCAGTATTTTTGTCTTTCTTTCTTGTTTTGGTATCTGGATTAGGACAATTTAAACTAGAAGATGGTATAATTAACATGATTAAATATATATTTAAGATAGTTATGTATTGTTTAACAAATAGTTTGCCTGCTATATTAATATTTATTCAATCGGCAACTCTTGTATGGCTATTTTCAAAGCATTCGGATTATCTATTTTCTAGTACTAACCTTCCTGGATTATTTAATACATTTAATATGATTGCTATGATAATGATAGCAGGACAATCATATGTATGGAAAGAACAATTGGAAACAGTATTAATATATGCTGATAATAAATATGAAAAAGCTCCAAAGAGGCATACATTAATTGCTGGATTTATATTAGCAGCTATATTATCCGGTGTAGCTATATCTCAAATGTATGTGATACTTGAATATCTTAAAACTGATTGTTAATTATAAAAAAACGGAATGTTAAACCAAAACTATTATGTTCATTAGATGACCAAATACCTGATATTTTTAGTAAAAATTTCATTTCAGCATGTTCTTTATAAACTATATCTTCACTCTGTGGATATAGTTTAATAAATCCATTTTCCAGCTGTTCATAAATACGTTTAGACATATCCTTATTTTTATTGTTCTTAAATTTATTTAAGATTAATCTTTCAATGGATTTTATATGTGTAATAGTAGTTTTGTTATCTATATTATTTTCAAAAACGCATTTTATTTTATTAAAATATCGGTCAATTCTTACTTTTTGTAAATTAAAATGGATAAATATACCATTTGTAGAACAGTGTTCATTGCTCCATAATAATCTATAAAAATCACTTTCACTCATAACATTATTTTTTGTTTTATCTGATATAATAATATTATGTGGATCAAACTCATGTGTTTTTATTGCTAAGTTCATAATATATATATTATATTTGTATATTTAAATCATAATTACACAAGTATTATGGTATGTTTTCTTGAAATAAAAAGTATAAAAACGATATTGTTTCCATAGGCAAGTCTTTATTACTCTTACTTTCAATTGTTTCTAATACTTCTATTGCGTGTTTCAGTGTTAAATCAAAATGTTTTTGTTTTTCTTTAATATGTCCTTTCCATAATTTACAAATATTAGGATATTTTTCTTTTTTTGTTTCTATTAATTCCTTGAATTTTTTATAATTTTCGTCCATTAAGATAAAATATATAGAAGGTTTTAAGTATTAAATATAGTTCAATAATTTATATAAATGAAATATCAATCAAGCAAATTTGAAGATTATATTCAAAAATGTAATAAATATAATATGCATAAAGAAGTTTTACCTCTATTAGATACTATCAATCCAGATATTAAAAATACAAACAATTTAATTTTATACGGACCATCTGGAACGGGAAAATATACACAATCTTTGAATTATATAAAAAAATTTAGCCCTACTTCTTTAAGATTTGAACGTAAAATGAACTTTAATTTTGATAATAAAACTGATTTCATTTTTAAAATTAGCGATATTCATTTTGAAATAGACATGTCTTTATTGGGCTGTAAAGCTAAATTAGTATTTAATGATTTATATTATCATATATTAGATGTTTTATCAAGTAGACCAAATGGTTCAGGAATAATATTATGTAAAAATTTTCAAAATATTCATAGTGAGTTATTAGATATATTTTATAGTTATATGCAAACTCTTAAGCACAAAAATTTAAATCTTGTATATATTATTTTAACGGAAAGTGTAAGTTTTATTCCAAATAATGTGTTAAATAGATGTATGGTTGTTCCCATTAAGAGGCCAACAAAAAGTGAGTATATTAAAGTTACAAATAAATCACAATTTAATAATCAAGAATTATCATCTATTACAAATATAAAAGATTT
>VMHT01135378.1_pt1 | contig 13882 bp, 15 predicted proteins | sample 4693611 | NCBI WGS metagenome assembly VMHT01 (sample SAMN12280063, study PRJNA550983) | marine metagenome | isolation source: seawater sampled from same location over 5 years 0.02-0.2 micron viral filtrate | place: USA: collected off the coast of southern California halfway between the port... ... | reverse complement strand
TATGAAGTTGCTGCCGATTTTAATTTATACTCTCTGGCAATTTCAAGAAATGTTCCCGTGAACCTGGGACCTGTTTCAAATTTGGAATTCTACAATGATTTTGGTTATATGCAAAAGCATAATAACAATTTTACCGATTCTTATATGAACGTTACAGGAGTTCTGGTTACCGCGGGGCAGGTTTATACTTATATAGATTATGCGGCCGGTTATAATCACTCCTGGTTGGGAGGTGATTTTGTAGATGATTTTGCAGAAGGTATTCCAGATGCAAAATGGGAAGCAAGGTTCAATATCAACATAGGATACTATTTTTAATTTAATTTCTGAAAACCAATTATATGGCAAAAAAAGTTACAAGAAGCGATGAGAAAAAGTCAATCTTTGGATTGGAAGTAAACGGACCCGTTTTCTTCATTTCCTCTTTTTTCATCATTTTAAGCATCGTACTAACCCTGGTATTTGAAAAACAGGCAGAAACAGTATTTTCAGATATTCAAAACGCAGTGGCCAATAATGCCGACTGGTTTTTTATAATGTGCGTTAATATTTTTCTGGTGTTTCTAATCTATCTTGCTTTGGGACCATTCGGCAAGATGAGAATAGGTGGCCTAAAAGCCAAACCTGAATTTAAAACCCTCTCCTGGTTTGCGATGTTATTTAGTGCAGGGATGGGAATTGGGCTATTGTTCTTTAGCGTGGGAGAACCCATAATGCATTTTAACACACCTCCAACAGCTGAAGCGGGAACTGCCGCAGCAGCAAAGGAAGCTATGAATTTCACCTTTTTACACTGGGGTTTTCATGCCTGGGGAGTTTATGCACTAGTAGGCCTGGCGCTATCATATTTCACCTATACCCGTGGATTACCGCTAACCATCCGCTCTATTTTCTATCCTTTTCTAGGGGATAAGATTTATGGAAAAATTGGAGATGCAATAGATATTTTTGCAGTATTAGCCACCTTATTTGGTTTAGCAACATCACTGGGTTTTGGAGTGCAACAAATAGCTTCAGGTTTAGATCACGTCTTCAATGTCCCCAGCGGAATAACCACTCAGGTAATCTTAATTGCTGGCATTACCCTGGTAGCCACTATTTCAGTAGTATTAGGGGTAGATAAAGGGGTGAAAATACTTAGTGAATGGAATATGCGTGTAGCTTTAGTACTACTTGTACTGGCACTTATCCTAGGTCCTACCATCTTTATTTTTAGATCTTTTGTAGAAAATACCGGAAGTTACTTATTTAATTTTATTGAAATTTCTTCCTGGAGTGAAACCTTTACCGGTGGATCCTGGCAAAACGACTGGACCGTATTTTACTGGGGCTGGTGGATTGGATGGTCTCCATTCGTAGGAATGTTCATTGCTCGTATTTCTAAAGGTAGAACTATTAGAGAGTTTATATTGGGCGTATTACTTGTTCCTTCCCTGGTAACTTTTTTCTGGATGTCTGCCTTTGGTAGTGTAGCTATACAGGATGCAATGGGTGGTGATATGAGTATTGTAGATGCGGTAAACGATGATATTGCCACTGCACTTTTTGTCTTTTTTGAAGATTATCCGCTATCTATGGTAATCAATGTGGTAGCAGTAATTCTTATCGCAGGATTCTTTATTACCTCTTCCGATTCCGGTTCACTGGTAATTGATAGTTTAACTTCAGGAGGAAAAATAGATGCACCAAAAGGGCAACGTATATTTTGGGCGGTAACTGAAGGAACAGTAGCCGCGGTATTACTTATTGGTGGTGGTTTACAGGCTTTACAAACGGCCACAATTGTTACCGGCCTCCCTTTTGCCTTCATATTGCTTATTATGTGCTATTCCCTCTATAAAGGTTTAAAAGAAGATCATGTGGAACTGCAAGACAAGAAAGAGCAAAAAGAGATGGAAAACTACGAGGAAATCGTAAACGACATCGTTAAGAAAAGAAATATTTCAAAAAATACAGAAAACCAACAAAAATAGGCATTATGGAGAAATTCAATAATATTCTGGTTGCCTTAGACCTTTCAGACATAGACAATACCCTTATAGATTATGCCTCTTACCTGGCTGATACATTAAATTTAAAAAAGGTTTACTTCGTACATAACATCAAGACCTATGAAATCTCATCGCTTTTTGAAGAGCAATTGAAAGATATTAATTTAGATGAAGTTATAGGTGATGAGTTAAACGAAAAAGTAGAAAGTCGGTTTAAGGGAAAAGCAGAATGGGAAGTCTTAATTTCAGAAGACCCTTATACAGAATCCCTTATTAATTATATTACCAATAAATACTATATAGACCTGGTAGTTATGGGTAACAAGAAAAGACATAAGGGAACCGGGGTAGTAAGCAATAAGCTTCTTAGATTATTAAAATGTGATATTCTATCTGTTCCAAGAGATTTCACACCGCAAATAAAGAATATTTGGGCCGGAACCGATTTTTCCCGGGAATCCCGAAAAATATTTAATGTAGCCCAAATGTTACAAAAAGCAACTTCGGCACCAGTTACCGCAGCCTACGTTTACTCGGTACCTGTTCAATTTTCACCTTACGTGCCTAAAGAGGCCATGGCCCCTAAGATTGAAAAGCATGCGATACAAAAAAGCGAAAAATTTCTTGGTAAGCTCGATTACGATGGGGAAGTTACACCGCTAATTATTCCGGGAAGAGATTCTAGTGTAGCCAGTAACTTATTAGAGAATGCCAAGAAAAATAAGGTAGATATTTTAATTGTTGCAGATAAAGGCGCTAACAATATATCGAACCTCCTGGTGGGAAGCGTGACCGAAGAATTATTTGGTGAAAAACCAGAAATTCCTTTATGGATTTCTAAATAGGACTAATATTTTATTTACAAAAAAAACCTGCAGGTATTCTGGCAGGTTTTTTTGATTTTATAGTCTTTATTGAGGTTAATTTAGCTGAATTTCCACCATAACTGGCAGATGATCTGAAGGATATTTCAAATCTTTTGAATCGCTTAAAACAGCATATTTTTTTACTTTAATATTATCTGAAACAAAAATATAATCGATTCTCCTGTTCACGGCTTCTTTAAAATTATAGCCGTTAAAAGTCCCTTCGGGCCCAAAATCAAGTTCAGCAAGAGTTTTAGAATCGTTCATTTTTTTTGATAAAAACTGAATTGCACTGGTTTGCGGTTCCAGGTTAAGATCGCCCATTAAAATTACCGGAAGGTTTTCTTTATTTAATGCTGAAATTTTTTCCCAAATAAGCTCTGCACTATTTTCCCTGCCCTTTTCTCCCACGTGATCAAAATGGGTGTTGAAAACCCAGAATATTTTTCCAGAATCTTTGTCTTTAAATTTGGCATAAGTACAAATACGCTCCATTGCCGCATCCCAACCTACCGAAATTTCAGCTGGAGTATCTGAAAGCCAAAATGTATCGTTTTCCAGTACTTCAAACTCTTTAGCATTATAAAAAATGGCGCTAAATTCACCGGCTTCTTTTCCATCGTCTCGCCCTATTCCAACGTATTTATAATTTTCTATTTCAGATTCAAAATGCTTTAACTGACTTATCAAAGCTTCCTGAACTCCCATAATTTCAGGCTCATAGAACTTTATCTGGTTGGTAATATGCTCCTTTCGTTTAGACCATGAATTTTCACCATCATTCTCATTAGCATATTTAATATTGTAACTCATCACTTCCACCTCCTGGCTACTGAGAGTAGTCCCGGTAAAGATGAAAAGCAATAAAAGGAAGGAAATTCGGTTAATCATAATTCTGATTTTTGATAAGGTTCGGAAAAAAATTAAAGAACAAGATAATTTAATATTTTGATGATTTTTAAATAATAATTGAAGTTTTTTATTTTACTTTGTATTTCAAAGTACTTTATAATGGAAAATGAAAAGTATGTTCAAGATCTAAGCGACATCAAGCAAATGATGAACCGCTCTTCTCGATTTATTTCCCTAAGCGGGCTCGCGGGAGTTTTTGCAGGTGGTTATGCAATTATTGGAGCAATAGTTGGAAAAGTTTTACTGGATGGACATAATTCTGCCATAGATTCGCTGAGCCCAGCTTCAATGGACGGGGAAATATTAACGCGGTTATTCTTATTAGCTATTGCAGTTCTCCTTCTGGCTATTGGAACCGCAGTTTTTCTAACCACCAGGAAAGCTAAAAAAACAAACGAAAAAACCTGGGATAATACCAGCAAACGATTGCTTATCAATTTTTTTGCACCATTAATATCAGGCGGAATTTTCTGTCTAATCTTATGGCAATATAATCTTATAGGACTTATAGCTCCAGCTATGCTTATTTTTTACGGTCTTGCCCTTATTCACGCCAGCAAATATACCTTTGGAGATCTTAGAGGTTTAGGATATGCAAATTTGATCCTGGGCCTTATTGCAACCCAGTTTTTAAGCTACGGATTATATTTTTGGGCAGTTGGTTTCGGCCTTTTCCATATTGCCTACGGTATCTGGATGTACAACAAGTATGACAGAAAAAATGCTTAATGAAGAATATTATTAGTAATATAAATAAAGCTTTTGATCACCGGGTACGCCTGGGAATAATGAGTGTGTTAATGGTAAATGAACATGCCGATTTTACCAGTCTAAAAGAACTCCTGGGAGTTACCGATGGCAATATTGCAAGCCATATTAAAGCACTTGAAAAAAAAGGTTATGTAACTGTGGAAAAATCTTTTATAGACCGAAAACCAAATACACGATATAGTGCTACTAAAACCGGGCGAAAGGATTTTCAAAAACATATAGACGCTATTGAGAACTTATTAAAACAGCAGAGACAACAACCATAAGCATATTTTTTTATCACTTCACTTTGAAATTCAAAGTGCATAAAACAAGTATTAATCAAAATTCATTATTATGAAAACTAACAGATTTCTAATTATCCTTCTTATTGTGGGTGCACTTTTACTAATTCCCTTTATCGCGATGCAGTTTAGCAGCGAAGTGGTTTGGACTGCGTCAGATTTTATTATTATGGGAATTTTACTCCTGGTTACGGGGCTGGGAATTGACCTTGTGTTGAGAAAGGTTTCTAGCAGCAAAAACCGACTTATCATGGGTGGAATTATTCTTGCAGTATTTTTTATGATTTGGGCAGAACTTGCTGTTGGGGTTTTTGGAACTCCATTTGCCGGAAGTTAAATGACTGCCTGAAGAATATCCTAAAATCGATTGATGCCATATTTTGTAGACAAAAACTCTATAGTTCGAGAAATTTGGGGAAAGGGAGATACCATACTCTTTATTTTCGCCGGAGCTTCGGCTGAATTTGCGCTCAATAAAGCTGTAGACTGGCTTTATTATACCGGCCGTTTACCTGAAGACCCACTTGACAGGCTTTTCTCAACGGTTTCTTATGCCCGGCAAATTGTTTTTGCTGAAAAATCGTCGGCATTTAAGGCGATAGATCATATAAATTCTATTCACGCTTCGCTGGAAAATAAACGCGGAAAGAATATACCGGACTGGGCTTACCGGGACGTACTTTTTATGCTTATAGATTATTCCATCAGGTCTTTTGAAATCCTGGAACGCAAGCTAGAACTTTCTGAAAAAGAAGAAGTTTTTGATGTATTTTTTCGGGTAGGTAAAAAAATGAATTTAAAAGATCTACCAAAAAATTTCCATGAATTTGAAAAGATGCGGCAGGAACACCTGGAGCAAAACCTTAAGTACGGAGAATATACCAAAGACCTTTACCAACAATATCGCAAACACCTGGGGTTAATGCGTTACAGGTTATTACTGGAAACACAAAGCCTTATTACTCCCGTTAGCGTTCGTAACTATTTAAATTTGCATAAGTTTTCTTTCCTAAAACTGGTAATTCCTATTTATAAAATTAGCAGAAAACTAAAAATAGACAGATTTCTTAAATCGCTGATTTTACCTTCAGAATATCAAGAAGAGATTAGATCCTTAGACATTCAGGATGCATATGCTACACACCAAAAATGAAGAATCTAAAGAACTAAAAATTGAGCATCTTTACACTTAACCGAAATCGTAGAAAAAACTATCTCCTTGGTTTTTTTTCTCTGCTAATTATTGAAATTCTTATCGCTTTCTTTATAAAAGATGATTTTATAAGACCATACCTTGGAGATTTCCTGGTGGTAATAATGCTTTATTGCTTCCTGATGGGAATAAGCCGATTCGCTATTTATAAGAGTCTATTTATTGTTCTTGTATTCTCCTTTACAATAGAATTTCTCCAACTCATTGATATCGCAAAATTACTTCAATACCAACCACCAAAACCAATAATGATAATACTAGGTAACAGTTTTTCGGTTTGGGATTTGGTTGCTTACTTACTGGGACTTATAAGCTGTCTTATTATAGAAATTCTCAAAAACAGCACCTATTCCCCATCAACATAACCCTGTAAATAAGCGAATTTAGGAGTTAACCTGCCATTTTGGGTCATTCGCGCTCGGGCTAAGACTCCATCTTTATCATTATTAAAGAAAGCCGGGATTACATGTTTCATAAACATTTCTCCAAAACCTTCGCTAGCATCTTTTGGTAATTCGCAAGGCAAATTATCTACCGCCATAACCAGGATACTCTCTTTCTCACGGAAATCTACTTCGGCATCAGCCTGGGCATCGTAACCATAAAAAGGTTCAGCTATAGTTGAAGGCCTAATTGTACTGGCAATAGGCTCATTGATATCACAAGAAATATCTGCTATATATTTTAACTTAAATTCTTTAGATTTCGCATCTTCAGCAGTAAAAAATACCGGTGCTCCATCTCCATAAAAATGCCCCGATATAAAGAAATCGCTGCATTTTGCGAAACGCAGAAAGTTAGAATCATACTTGCCGGGTTCTTTAAAAAACTCTTTCAAACTGCCCTTTGAGCCATCTCTCTTTTTATTATAATCAAGTACATCTATATTGCAATATACGGGCTCTTCTCCATTAAATCTCAGAAAATCCTCCACGTCCAGCTCTTTGATCTTTAAATGATCTAAAATTTCTTTTGCACCCCGGGCCACCTTTCCTGCACCGGTCAGTAATATTTTAATTGGTGGAACTTTTATTTTATCCAGTTCTGCCAACATGGCATCAAGATCTGGCAGAGATTCTACTTTAGGTAAACTATATAAATTTTCTTTTAAACCAATTCCCCTAAATCCATTATAAGTTCCTACGAGACCGGCGTATCGGCCAAAACCAATAAGCCTGTGATTCTTTTGATTTACAATTACCTCGTGGTCGTATAATTCGATATTATTTTTGAGAATTTCCCTAAGTAAATCGCGGTTATAGGGTTGCTTTTTAATGGTATGGGAAAAGAAAAAATATTTTTTATTCGGAATTAGCGCCGGTAACGGAACTTCTTTAACCCCCAGTAAAACATCACAATCTGAAACATCTTCAGAAACTTCAAAACCGGCATCTTGATATTCTTTATCAGTAAATATTCGAATATCAGAACTTTGCACTTTAAAATTCGCTTCAGGAAACTTTTTTACGAGTTCTTTTAGTTTATTAGGCGAAAAAACTACGCGACGGTCTGGTGGCGTTTTTTCTTCTTTAATCAGTGCAAATTTTATCATTTCTGGTATGGGTTTTGTTCTTTTATGAATGCCTTTCAAAGGTATGAATTTAAAATTGTATCTTTGCAGGCTCAGATCAGCTAAAAACTGACTGGATTTCCGCCTTTTCGGAAATAACAATGTTCTTTATTTATGGGGTCGACTTGGTTTTGACAGCGAGTCTAATTGAGTTGTAAGCACGTCGAGCGCTGGGATATAGCTCGTAAATCTCATATTTCACACTTTTTTAAACGGCGAAGATAACTACGCCTTGGCTGCATAATCCGAATCATAGTAGGATTGCTTAGTCCCTACAAGGTAGGGAGCCAAGATGTCCCGCGAAGGCCTTGATTTACGGCATTCGCATTAGGGGCACCGATAAAGTAAATATAGGAACTGTAGGACCTTGATGCAGTTCTAAAATCTAATTGAGGATACGGAAAAAGTTAGGTTGTTTTCGGCCAGACTTTTTCCCGACAATCTAAGCGGAAACTAAACGTGTAGAAAGCATCTGAATTGCTTGTTTGGACGAGGGTTCGAACCCCTCCGACTCCACTTATTACATTCCAAAATGTACCAAAAACCCCAAAATCCTAGGATTTACGGGGTTTTTTGTTTCTAAGAATATCAAAATATACCAAATAATATCAAATAATTCGAGACCAATTCGGTGACCTATTTTAAAATTGAAAAATAGGTCTCGATTGACACGTAAACCCCTATTTTACAAATCTTTACGCAAAGTTAAAATTTTCTATTGAGACCATTTTTTAGGTATATTTATTACGAATCGAGACCTAAAAAATTTATTATTATGAGAACTGACTTTCACTTACATTTTCACCTACTAAATTCAAAGATCAACAAAAGAGGCTTAGCCCCTATATACCTTAGGCTTACCGTAAATGGTAAGAGAAAAGAATATAGTATTACCAGAAGGATAGAACCCGAAAAATGGAATTCAAAACTTGAGAAAGTGATGGGAAAAAATCATATCTCTCAAGAGATCAATACCCATATCAACAATATTCGGCACAGGCTTAATAAAATTCATCAGGTATTATCTGATAATGATGAAATGATCACTTCTTCCAGAATGATTAAAGAGCTAAAAGGCGAAACCAAACATAAATCTAAAATGACCTTAGAGGTATTTAAAGAGCACAATGAACAAATGGATCGCCTTTCGGGTAAAAGTATCTCTAAGAGCACCGCTAAGCGATATTGGACCTGTTATAACCACATGGAGCAATTTCTGAAGGAGGTTTATAAAGCTGAGGATTTCCGAATGAAAGATATAGACCACCAGTTCATCACAAAATTTGAATATTTTTTAAAGACTGCAAGAAAATGTAATCACAATTCAGCCTTGAAATACGTCAATAATTTTAAAAAGATCGTTCGCATTGCATTAGCTAATCAATGGATGGACAGGGATCCATTTTATAATTATAAGGTTCAATATGAAACCGTAGATCGGGAATTTCTAAATGAAGATGAAGTAAAAGCCCTGGTAGAGAAAGAACTTCATTTTGAGCGTTTAAGAATTGCAAGGGATATGTTCGTTTTCAGTTGTCATACCGGTTTGGCTTTTGGTGATTTGGAAAAACTCTCTGAAAAAGATATTACTAAAGGCATAGATGGTGGAAGATGGATAAGAACAAAAAGAAAGAAAACTAAATCAATAACCAGCGTTCCCCTACTACCAATAGCGGAAGAGATCATTGAGCGCTATAAAGATCATCCTGAAATAAAAGACAAGGACTTAATTCTTCCCGTTCCCAAAAATCAAAATTATAATGCTTTTTTAAAAGAGATTGCTGTATTATGCGGAATTAAAAAAAACCTTACCACGCACCTAGCTCGCCATACATTTGCAACCACTATTACATTAACTAATGGAGTGCCTATAGAATCTGTAAGTAAAATGCTAGGTCATAAAGATTTAAGAACAACCCAGCATTACGCAAAAATTGTGGATAGAAAAATTAGTGATGATATGAAAGCGTTGAGAAAGATATTGGAAGAAAAGGCAGCCAAAGATTCAAATAAAAACAACTCTAAGAAAGAATAAAGAGAATCCTTATTTGAATTAAGAATCTAATCTTTGCAACAGGATTTCCAATATCTCATCTTCATCATCTTACAAGTGATCCTTGATCGTTATTTCTGGTTTGACTCCTTCAGGCTTTTTGCTTTTGTTCACTCTTACCATATAGCCCTTAAGGACCTTTACAGGAATCTTGGTATTTGGTAAATAAATATAAATAATGATGTGCAACTGATTCTTCAGCAATACTTCTTTTAAAATTACTAATTTCATCAAACTAAATCTTATCTAAAATATTCAGATCAGCTTTAATTATTTACAAGCTCCCCTTTGTAGATTTTAAGGTTCAGCAGTTCATATTCTGAAGCCAACAAATCAACATCTACTTCCTTATTCTTAAGATGCTTGTCAAAAAATGTTGTGATTAGCTTGCTTGTAATTTCAATGCCCTTCTCAGGTTCAATTTCCCCTGCTTCGCTAAGCATTTCTAAGGGAATCATAAACGGAATGTCCATAAAATTGCTATGGCCTGTGTTATATATCCTGGCTTCATAGAAAATAGATCGGCTTTTGTTAATATAGGCGTGCGCGTTAAGGTCTTCTTTATCTTCTGGCCAGTCTGCAGAAATATATAAGAATGGATCCTCAAAAGCACTATCTACTATACGTCCCCACTGCACTCCATCAACATTAGCTCCGGCCTTAATCCTTTTATCAGTTAATAATGTTTCTCCGGCTGCACCTCCTCCTCTAGAATGCCCAAAAACGCCAATATTGTCTGTATCCAGCTTTGCTTTTAAAAATCCTGAGGTGTTCCAGGAATCTATATAATCCACAACGCCTGTAAGAATTTAGACCAACGCTCAACCATTTCTCTCACAAAATAATTTTTCAATCCCTTTTTTACGATAGGGTGTCGGTCTTTAAAAGGTAGATCTTCCTTAAAAGCTGCGACCACCGGTGCCATATCTTCCCAGGTCCCCTGTTCAATTTCTTGAGCATATTCATAATTGAAATAAGTTTCAGATCCGTCCGGAAAAGTACTTCCTGTACTTTCATAGGTGTGATTGACCGCGAATACCACGTAGCCCTGACTTACTATTTGTGACAATAATGCATAATAGCTATTGGCTTTAGAGTTATACCCATGTGAAAAAACGAGGACAGGAAATTTTCCCTCAGCAATGTTGGCATTTCTATATACGTGTGTATCTACTTTATCCAGATAGTTAAATGTCGAATTAGGAAGTCCATATTTCTGGGCAAACCCGTGTCTTCCGCCTTGATCAATATATGGATCGATTTCGCCTTCTCTATCGCTTGAAGGGTACCAGACTTTTACCATAAGCTTACGCTTGTCATCCTCCTCTTCTGTAATTACCTCTTCACAGTTTAGTTCTAATAAAATATCGCGAGTACCAACGGAATATGGACCTTCGGGTTCCGGTAGATCGAATACGGGTAGAAAAGAAGGAAGAAAGATTGCGATTATCAATAAAAGTGATAACCCAATACCTTTAGAAACCTTTATAAATGTTCTGGAACTTTTTTTTGATCCCCGTAAACCGGAGATAAAAGCAATTACCCAGAGCAAATACGCTGGTAACATCTGCCATCGATAACCTTCCACTAACAAGTGAACTAAAAGCACTAATATTAATACTCCAGAAATATATTTTGGTTCAATAGTTTTCTGAGAAAACAGATGGAATCCAAGGTAAAAAGTTGAAATAGATAATAAGAGAATTTCAAATAACTGCATGATGTTTTTTTATAATTGTAGGTTCACAATTTCGCTAATGCAGCTTATTCAAAGCAAGGTAGAATCCGTAATAAAAACTGCATTCTACCGATAAAAGCCCGTTTTTATTAGGTTCCCTAGTTTAGAGAAAGAAATTACAACTAAATAATTAGATTTAGATCAGGAGTTTGACTGGAGGCTTTCCAAAATTTGGACAGCCTGTTTTTTATAAGTTCGACTGATTGGTAGAGTGGTATTTAAAATGCTTATTTCGGTAGCGGTAAATGAAGTTACTTTCTCAGAATTTACCAGGAAAGACCGGTGTATTCTTATAAACCTATCCGGTAATTTATTATTTAGGCTAGTGATCTTTTCCCTGGTGATAAGCTCAGAATCTGCTGTAACTATTTTCACATAATCATTTAGGCTCTCGATATAAAAAAGTTCATCCAGCGGGATAAGATGATTTTTACGCTGTGCACGAACTAGTAAATTCTCCTGTTGATTTTTTGTTTTATCAGATTCAAGACTGGCAACGAGTTCTTCTTTCTTCTGAAATCGTATTACGAGCCTTATAAAAGCTGTTAAAAATACAACGAGATATAGACTTATGCCAAGGGTGAAAATAGAGATACCTTCCAGATTTACCACTGCTTTATCCATTCCTGCAATGATCACAAACGAAAATAAAGAGACCAGCATTTCGCAATAGAGCGAAACCACCAGCATATAAAAGAAATAAAGCGCAAATTTTTTATACCTGCCGCTTAAAAGATACTTCGGTACCAAAAACGAATTAAAAAAATAGGTGGTAATTATAAGAATCGGAAATAACAAAGCTGAGAAATAGAAGGCCAAAAGAGAACTCTGCCAGCTAAACCCGAAAATTAGTGTGAAAACCAGAAGAACTGAGCTCCAATAAAAAACCTGAATGATTAAGGACTTTTTCATTCTTTCAGATTACGAAACTCGCTATATTTGAGAAACAGAAAACAGCATAACTGCTTCTTCCGAAATTTAAACTTAAAGAAATGACAGAATTGTTCTTTAAAGGTGGCCCAATTTTTATGGGAATCCTGACCATTATCGTCCTTATAATTCTTATCATTTCGGTGGTTTTCTTTATCACGGTTTCATTCCGCAAAATAAATAATTCTGAACAAACCTTAAGAAAGATAAACACTGTAAAGTCTTTAGGCATTTTTGCACTGATTATTGGAATTCTTGGTCAGTTGATAGGTTTGTTCTCTGCTTTCAGAGCTATCAGATTTGGCGAAGTGGAGGCTTCACCTGAAATTTTTGCAGAAGGATTTAAAATTTCCATGATCCCTATTGTTTACGGTATTTTAATTTTTACTTTTTCTATAATACTCTGGTTTCTATTAAAAAGGGTTCTAAAATCATTTTATAAGTCTTTTAAAATAAACCAGAACTAAAAGCTGTTGTGAAACATTGTTCAAAAAGTTCCTGGTTTCATGTTACAATATGTTACTTTGATAGTGATTATTAACATGTAATAACATAACAATTGGTCATAACATGTTAGTTTATGTTACATTTATTACTATTTTTAACACGTAGTAACATGTAATATGAAATTAGAATCACCACCAAGTCCTGGGAAAATTGATTTCTCAGCATATATTGACACTTTAGGAAAGGAAGAATTAACCTTATTTTTCAAAGAAACTGACAAAAGATATTTTTATTGGTCAGAAATTAAGCATAGACCAAATATTCCTTTTGAAAACGCAGAAGAAGCTTGGAAAATGATTAAAGCACACAGGCTTATAACAAGTAAGAGAATAGCCTTTAGTGACCATAAGTTTTATTATAATATCACATCATTTATTCAAGAAGATCTACATAACTTTGACCTAAAGTTAATTGGAGGTTTATATAAAAACTCAATTACTCCTCAAGATCAAGCGGAATACTTCAAAAATAGTTTACTTGAAGAAGCGATTGCTTCCTCCCAGATAGAAGGTGCAGCTACAACTACTGATGTAGCAAAAGATATGATCAAAACTGGTAGAAGACCTCGTAATGAGTCGGAACAGATGATTATTAACAACTTCCGAGCTATTCAAGCGATAGAAAATAGATTGGAGGAAGAAATGTCTATCCAACTAATATTGGATATTCATGAGTTAATGACAACTCAAACTTCTGCGAGTAAAGATTCTGGAAAATTTAGAGATCATCTAATATATGTCAAAGACCATGTAGATGGGGAAATAGCATTTACTGCACCCAATCACAAAGAAGTAAAAGGTTTAATAGAAGGTCTAATCAAGTTCATTAATAATAATGAAGATTTTATCCATCCTATAATAAAAGCTTCTATATTACATTTTATAGTAGGTTATATTCATCCTTTTGGAGATGGCAATGGCAGAATGTGATCGGAAATTAAATCTGCACAGTTTTCGGTAAATAAGAATACACAGAAAATGGCAACAAGAATGCACAACTAAAAGACCTTTTGGGGCATGCCCCAAAAGGTCAAAAAGCTAATATTGC
>VMHT01065734.1_pt1 | contig 13883 bp, 14 predicted proteins | sample 4693611 | NCBI WGS metagenome assembly VMHT01 (sample SAMN12280063, study PRJNA550983) | marine metagenome | isolation source: seawater sampled from same location over 5 years 0.02-0.2 micron viral filtrate | place: USA: collected off the coast of southern California halfway between the port... ... | reverse complement strand
TCACCTGCGGCGACTTCTGCGGTTGATTCATTCATTGAACGAATAAGGAAAGCGTCGTTATCGCTCGAACCGTGTGCTAAGGTTTGTCTATGTGCATCCGATGATAAAGCGGTAGCAAGAGCGTCTGTGCTACAAACTACTTGAGTGCATTTCCCTAAGAAGTAATATAAGAAAGAACCATGATTTGCGACAAGCCCAAGATTACCACCACTAAAGGAAGTAATTCCCTTATATTGGTAGGTGTAATTTCTAGAACCACCAAGAGAAAGATTTACCTGTTTCATTTCAACTTCTGTTGACGGGAATGTAGCACTTTCAAGAATTCCTAACCATTGGTCAGAAAGTAATCTCTTTGCCGTAGAAACGGGAGCAGGGACAGGTGCGCCATAAGCCTTAACAACGAAATAGTCCGTTGATGCGGCAGCAGCCGAAGGAGTAATAGTGAAAGAATTTACATCATTTGCAGTAATTCTATGTGAAGATTGAAACACATCAGATGTATTATATCTTTCTAAAATACAACCTTTGTATAAGTTTGTAATTAATTCAAAATCTGTATCAAAAGTAGCATTTACCTGAATAATAGATTGTGCCGAGCCGTCTAAGGCCGTGCCGCCATCTTTTAATCCAACCCCAATGAATAAATCATTCTCTGGGACAAATGTAATACTTGCGCCGCTTCCTAAGAAAATATCTGTGTTGGTCATTATTTAATTCCCCCTCGTAAAACAAACTTACGGGACTGTGAGGGCAAATCTCTTTGCTTCAATGCTTACTTTATAGCCGAATAATCTTTTAGCACGGTCGTTTGACTCACTTCTTGAACCGACGAAAATCTGATTAAACTTTGAACCATCGGATGCGGTATAGCCACGCCTCGCGCTCTCAAGTGCATGACGCGCGACCAAGTATAAAGCCCTAAGCCTATCGCGGCCAAAAGATGCCTCCCCACCTGCCCTTTCATCATGAACTGTTCGAATATGCATAGTAAAACCATAGGTTTCATTACGAATATCATAATGAATTGTTGGGTATTCGATGTTTTGACTATCTTCAAAAAAGATAATTACGTCTTTAGAAGAAAGGTCATAACGAACACCTTTGTTCTTTTCAAGAGAACGAACATCAATAAAATTAGGTTTAGCGATGTGACTTGAACTGATAACACTAGCAGTTTCAAGAGCAGATGCAGATGAAGCCCAATTCGTATCTAAAATGTCTATGAGAAGGCTGACTTCATCCATGCCTCAACCCCCTTATACACTTCATTTTCAAGATACTTGGTAAATTCTTCTTCCGCGTATCTAAGTTTTTCTTCGTCCGACATTCGGATATCCACACCAAGTAGAGAAGAAACTTCGGCCATTGCTTTCTGTCTTTCTTCTTGAACTCTTAAGAATCTTTTGAAGTGAGACATATTAACTTCAATACTCATTCTTAGACACCTCAATCAAGGAAATAAACAATATCGCTCTTACCTGATAATGTTTCAAAGGCTTCTTTACGAAGAATATCATACTTTTCTTTGATGCTAATATTTCCACCTGTCTCAGCAATAAGAATAGTTTGGTCATCGTGACGTAAGATTTCAGCACAGGCTAACTTAGTTGCGGCTTCGTGAATAGCCGCAGGAACTCTACTGCTCCCTGCAATATAAGTAACGACTACCGAGTTCTGTGTATGATACGGGTATTCTCTCAAAAAGAAAATTCTACCTTCACTACCAATTGTCCAATAGTCACCAAGACGACGCATATCATTTTTATCTGTAAATGGAACCATACCACAAACAGTAGGAATGCCATTGATTGAAGAAAATGTCGTTGTTGCAGAACTAGCACCTGACGCAGTTGCACTCATAACAACAGTAGTAGCATCAGTAATAGAAGAAATCGTAGTATTAGCAGGAATATGAGTATGGCTACTAAGAGTCATTCCTACCTTTAACTTACTGCTATCTGCAACTGTTAGGTTAGCCGAGGCATTTACTGTAGTGGCTGCCTGTTGAATGCTCGCTTTCAGCACACAATCGGAGCCATCATCACTCGGAAGCAGGGACGAGATGAGGATGCTTGCTGAATTTTCAGAGTCCTTCTGAGCATAAAAGTAGTCAGACACGGTGAGATTACCAACTGCAAGGGCTTTTGAAGCAGTTCCCTTAGTAAATTGAGATGTTGAAGACGGGAACTCTTCATTCACAAGATGGGCTAATTCTGCTACTGCGGTCTTTTTACCAAAAGCAACTTCGAATTCATCAATAAGAGGAGAACCGTCGGTGCTTGCTTCTGCAACAAAAGAGGTTCCGCTATTGGGCAACTGAAAAGTAATGGAATGTAAATCTCTAAAATTATCCAACATTTCTAAAGATGCTTGGGCAGATGCAATCTCTTCATAGTGATTTCCCTGCCAAACTCTTAATGAAATAATCTTTCGAACTTTCATTTGAGGTAACTGAATAAAACCAACATATCCGCCATAGTATGAATGCATGGGATGTCGAGCAAATTCAAAATTGTGAAACTCTTGTTCATGAATGATTGGTCTATAGGAACGCTTTGCCTTATCATCAACCATGCCTTCAACACGTTTAATGATTGAACCAACCTGTGCTTCTGTTGGATTTGTAAGGTCAGTAAATTCTGGAATTTGTAGCATATCTGCTACAGCCGTTACGTCGGTATAGAAACCAAAACCGTTAGCATAATCAGGAGCAATAGAAGTATAATCGCTTGGTGATGATGCTACGGGCATATTCATACCTCCTTTAAGTAATCTTCTAAGTCTTCTTCGTTAATTCTAATTTCTCGAAGGGCAGAATATAATTGTTCTTTCTCTTCTCTTGTTAATTCGCCTGTTGTTTCTAAGATAGTATAAGAGGCCGAATCACGGTCTTTGGGAACAATGCTAGGTCTTAAGTTTCCGATGATTTTGGCTCTTGCATAACTTAATATGGTTTTTTTGCTAGTCTTTTCCACTCTAAATGTATATTCATAAAGGTCGTAGTCTGTTCTAATATACTTCATTACTAACTTTTTAGCGGCGTCTTCCTTTCCTTCAAAAATCTCTTCAGCAATTTTTTCATCGGAAACTTCTGCTTTTTCAACCTTAGATTCTTCCGATGCAAATTTCTTTTCTCTTTCCTCTGCTTCAAAAATTCTTCGAAGTCTTGCTTCTAATGAGTCATCCATTTTTGCTTTCTTTGCTTGTTGAGCACTATATTTAAATTTTCCAGACTCAGAAGCAAAGTATTCTTCAGGAACGTCAGACATAGATAGGTCATCATATTGCTTCTGCAAAACTCTTTCTAAAGAAATAAGATTATCAATCAACTGAATAAAATTATTTGACTCTTTTCTGAGGTCAGTTTTACCAATCTTTTTTGGTAATTTTTCGCCGTCTATTCCTTCATTGAATAACCTTTCAATTTCTTCTTTGATTTGGGTAAATCCTCTTTTTCCAAAACTTCCTGTCGCTTCGCTAATGGTATCAAAGATTTGGAAGCCCGTATCATAATCTTGATTCAACTCCTTACCGCCATATTTTTCAGCGAGCATTCTACTCATATAATACTCCTTATGTAATCTAAACAATTCCCTAGCAACTCTAACAATGCCCATCATCTTTGCTTTGGTTTCAGCATCTTCACGAGTTTCAGGGCCTAATTGTTCTAGTTCCTCAAGTAAAGTTTTATATTCGATGCGGTCAAATAAGTCTAAAATATCTTCAATGGTTGCAACGATATTACTGATTTCCCCTGTTAGTTGTAAAGTTACCGGAAGTTGGAAGAAATATAATCTTTTTGCTTCTCTAGATTCTTTCGGTTTTCTTTTACCTTTAGGAATACGAACATCTTTGGGGTCCATTTCTGCCGGACCAATCAAGTCAAAGGTTTCAATATTTTTGCTTAAAGTTTCTAAAGTTGGTCTGATTCCCTTAGACATTAAAAATTTAGACTTGCTACCCTTTTTATCAAGATTTTCTATCTCGTTAAAAGTGATGACTCTAATTATTTTATCATCCTCTTTAGTTTTCTCAGGCTCATTTTTAATGCCAGATAAATCTAAATCACTAGGGTCATATTCTGGATATTCTTCAAAGGTTCGAGTATCTAAGGGATTAAATTGGGGACTACCCTCAACAGGATTTTCTAATTGCTTGGTCCCTTCTTTTGTTCTAAACTCTAAAGAAACTTCTCTCACCTTTTTAGGTAGAGAAAATCCTTTAGGGGATAGTGGGCCGAGTAAATCCCCAATAGTTTTACTTAGAAGAGTCTCAGAAGTAGTTTTAATGTGTTCAATAAACTTTGTTTTTGAATAGCCAGAAGTTCCCTGAGAGGCTTCTAAAATATCATCTAAGTTATCTAAGAACTCAGCATCACTTTGCCCAACAATTTCACCTAAAAGGTGACGACGGACAGAAATATCAATATTAGAGTAAGGGAATTCATTCCCATCTCTATCTTTATACTGTCCGGCTTTCAGTAACAATTAACCACCTCACATGAGCCATTTAGCCCAAGCAGCGCCCTTTTGGAGTGCGCCTCCGAGGCCTAAGCCGCTTTGTGGTGGTTCATAGGACATTTGCCCTGTTTGTGGGTCAATCCAATAAGGACGACCATATCCGTCTGTTCCGGCGGGTTGGATAGGATAGCCTGAACCGTTTTGAACGGCTCCTTGCATTTGATAGCCTCCGGCCATAGCACCACCTACTGCTCCGCCACCAAATGCTGCCGCGCCCGGTGTTGCGCTACCAAAGCCTTGAGATTCTAGGTATTGCTGCTTCGCCATCTTTCGTTGGTTGATTGCTTCTTGATTAAGAGCAGACTGAAGAATTCTTTGGATATCCAAGTCAATGTTTTCTTGAGTAATTCTTTCGAACTCTCGCATAGCATCTGGAACAATTACTGCTTTTCCATCAGCAATATTAAACGACAACTTAGTTAACATTTGGCTAACAACTCTTTCGATTACGTCTTCCATTAATTGCTCTAAGGCTCCAAGGAATGTTTCGCCGTGATATTGGAAAAACTCTTCAACATGGTTATCTTGTAACGAAAGAAGATTATTGACGGTTTTAAACGTCGTATCTCCTTGGTTTGTAATCGCGCTAATCACTTCTTTCTGTCGCATCTAATTCAACTCCTTTTCCGACCAAATGGTTTAATCTTTGAATATCTGAATTTAAAGAGATAAGAAGCGTTGCTGCCTCCGCCTTGTCGTCCTCAAAGGTTGCAGGGGCAGGTGGCTTTATGAACCATCCGGCGTTGGTGAGGGATGCAACATCTTGGGGGCTTAAGGTAGTAATTGGTCCCTTTCTAATAATAGTTGGCATCTTAGGTTTAAATCCTTTAAACTCAAGGCCATGTTCATTAGCGATGATTTGTTGTTCCAACATCTCCATTTGCATATGCATAGCCGCGTGTTTAGGACAATAGGTTCCTTTCATTGGGCGACCCTTATGAACCTCAGTCAAAGGAATAACAGGACGTAAGTAATCCCCTGCATCCCAATGATGATGTGTTCCACAAACTACGCAACGGTCCTTAAGGTTAAACTGCTTCCCATATCTAAAGAATAAAAATTTCTTCTTTTCAGGTAGCAATACCTTGCGAATCTCTTTCATTTGTTTCTTAGGTTTAATTGAAGTGTATTTGAATTCTTCAATTGGTCCGGGCATTCTTGCGGCAGGTAACTTTGGAAGAAACGCCGCAGAAGTCTGAGCAGTTTGCATTCCGACTAATTGTGGTTGTTGATACATTTTTTCACCTCATGTTTTTATTGGACGCTGCGTAGGCAAGCCGTGAACCATTAATAGAGCATCAATTTTATCAGATAAGGTTTTATTTTTATTTCCGACTACTCCTGTTTGAACAGCCATTTTAATAGCATCGTATATTTTTATGCGCCTACCCGATTTATCTTTCTCCACGGCGTCTTTAACATCAGGGTGGCGTAGCCAACTTTCTAATGCTTTTCGTTTATCGTTAGGATATTCTACTAAATATGCTAACATTTCTTCAGAAAATGAATCTTCTGTTGGTTTACCAATACTTCTTGATGCCTGATGACCATATTCATGACTAAGCGTGTCCGCGATATTTTGAATCAACTTTTCCTCTTCCTTTTCAGAAAAGTTAGGAAAAATGTATCCTTTTGGATTCATTCGTCTTTTTTGAGCAGGGAGATTAACTGTTGATGTATCTTTACTTGGGTAATAAACTCCTAAAGATTGTCTATAATCAGTAAATGTAAAATCAGAATCTAAGAAAAGTGATTTTGCAGCATTCAAGTCTTTGTTGATTTCTCTAAAGAGATTCCTACTTTTTCTCTTTGTTTCTTTAGGAACTGAATTATACCATTCCGTTAATTCCCTTAAAAGTTTTTCGAATCTTTTGACATAAGCCTCACTTTCTCTAACTTTTGGGGCTCTTTCTTCATACCAATTGTCGTATTCTATTACATACATATTATTTTTAATATAGTTGTATGTTGAGCGAGCATCGTTATATTTAGAATTTTTAATTTTATTCGGCATACTTTTAGAGTAATGAAAAACGCCGTCAAGGTGGTGTATAATATCTTTAACCACATCCATATTCACAACTTTTTTCCTAATGATATCGAACCACATAATAATCAGTAGTCCTTAATCATTGTGAAGATTCCTTTATACACCATTTCGGGGTCAGACTTTGCAGAAACAATATACTTAAAACAAGGGATTCCTCTATCGTTTAATTTGCTCATTCCATATCTAAATGATTCAAAGATTTCGTGCTTTAGGATATCATCAGTCGGATATTTTTCTCCCCAAATATCATATTTGTTTGCCCAAATCCCTACCGCTAATGGAAAGTCTGCATCCCTTTTCTTTTTTCCATCAGGCCAATAGTCATTAATCATCGCATCAACAAAAAACTTCCATGCGATTTGGTGGTCCATATTTGAATCATTATCTAAGTGTCGGTGGTCAATCATAAAAATAACGTATTTTACTTTCCTCTCTCGCATATCTTTGAGCCATTCCTTCCAATAAATTGCCTCTCCACCAATGTCTGCGGTCTTTAATGTATGAGCATCACCATCAAGTTTAACATATTTTCTTGATGCACGGTGTCTTCCAACCGTTCTTTCTTTAATTTGTTGAACCTCTCCTCTTGTTCTCAACTGATGATGTAGTGTTGTTTTTCCAACCATCGTTGCTCCATAAACTCCAAAATGAACTGCGTGAAGTTTTCTGTAAATAGCAAGGGCCGCTTCCGTCACAACAACCGCAAAGCCCGTAAGAAGAGACATTCATTGAAACCCTCCTTAATGAGTAAAGATACCAACAATGGCGTTAATCATCCAACCGATGATATCAATACCGAAGACTCCGCCAATGTTGCCGAGAAGCAACGCCGCTACGGAAAACGAAATTCCGTAAAACCAAGCCTTTAATTTAAGAAACATAATGTCAGCAGAATGGGCGCGAGTCTGATTATACATGTAATCAGAATCAGACATACCCATAAGGTCCATCAACACTCATATCACCTTATTGCAACTTAGCCAAGAAGTCAGCACTAACCTCGTTGTTTTGGTTTTGGAAACCAAATTGCGGAGGAGTATTGAAGTCTGTAGTAAATTGCTTTGAGGTTTCAATAAGTTTTTTCCTTTGTTGCTCATCGCGGGACATTCTAGACCAATATGCTTCGATTTTACGGTCAAGCAAAAACATTTCGATTCTGTCATTGAGAAACAAATCCCCAACTGCTTTCATAATCATGATTGCTCCAACAGTAACTAGTCCAAATAGAACCCCGTGGGCTAACTTGGTATATGGGAAATCAACCCCATATTTAGAATAGAAGAAAACGTTTGCACCGCTAAGACAACCACAAAATAAAATGGTCATAATTAACCGGGTATCTTGATTTAATGCCGCCAAAGTAACACCTCACGCGAAGTTAATGAAAACTGCTGCTTCGCCAGATGTTTCTTCGTAAAAGATACCGCTTTCCATAAGAACTCCGTGCATATCAAACTCAAGAGTTTCATCTTGAATATAATTTGGCGGTGTTCCACCTGTTAGATTATCAATACCTGCGGTAATTCTAGCCACTTCTTTTCCGCTATTGTCCGTTCCGTCGAATACTTTAATAGTAGCGGGGCCACCAATTGAAGTAACGTGAATTGAAATCAATTTACATTTACCTGTAACTACTTGTGCGCTTGCGTCTAAAAGACCGCTTGACCTGCATCCAACCATGTATATGCCTCCGGCATCTGCTCTATATTGCGTCTACTACTTAAGTCCTCGGCCTAAGAATCGTTAGATTCAGGGGCTAATGAAGACTTTTTACCAATAGAAGACTTTACTTTCTGTGCTGCTGCCTTTGTTTGTGCCGCTGCACTACGCTTCTTTTTGCCCAAAAGAGTTTCAGAAACGCTAGCATCCTCTTTAAGTTTTAGTTCGCTTAAAGCCATTTCTAACAGGTGGCCTTCTAATGCCTCTAATTCTGCCCTTTCAGACTCATCAAAAACAAAAAGCAATTCCTTATCAGAAAGACGGGGAATAGCCCACGCGATTGGAACTGAAGCAGGCTCCCGTCGGGTAATGACGAGAACCTGCTCCAATCCCTTTAGGCTTAAGCGAGGAATTGTCGAATTATCCGACAATCTTACGCTAACCATACTTAACACCTCAGAGGTTTCCGAATACCCTAACACGGAATTGCATTCCGCTATGGGTTCCACCATCTGCGACTTCTGCGGGTGTAGCCTGTAATGCGTCAACAAGTAGCATTGTTACCGAACTTGAACTCGTATAACTCCCATCAGTTCCAGAAATAACAAAGGTCGGATAAAACTTCACGTTGCTAGTCCCTGTGTGGGAAATGGAGTTGATGCTATCTAATCCAAAACTTGTTGCACTCATTACTACACCGGATGCATCATAAGTTGATACATCAATTAGGGCATCAACCATATACTCATCCCCATTTACTCTTGGCCGTGTTTGACCTTTATGGTCAGCCAAAAGAGTAACTGTAAAAACTTCTTCAGTCAACTAAAACACCTCATTGGACGTTGGTAATCTTACCTTGGCCCTTGAAGAAGGAACAACCGACTTCAGCAATTGTGCGGTAAAGCGCACGGTTGCCGAGAGTTCCAACACCGAAGGGGTTTCCGTTAGCGATACCGTCCTCAAAGTATTGAGTAGGTTTCATCACAGAGAGCCACAAATGGTCAGTATCAAGGAAAAGCAAGTCACTAATCGAAGTAGATGCTTGAGTTGTGGAAGGCATATCCTTGACCGGAATCAGGGGAATGTCGTAGTAGGTCGAAACACGGAAGCCGACTTCTTGACCCTTTACACCACGAACACCGTTCACAGTTGGAACGATTTCCTTGCGGTCCATAAATCGCTCTTGGCTCTGCAAGAGGTCAGAAATGGTCTGAATTGTGTCGTAGCCCGTAAGGATAACCTTTGGAGAACCACCGGCAGTTCGCAAGTTGCGAATCATGTTGTTTAACACAGTTAAGGTCAAAGAACGGACTTCTCCGGCTTGATAACCTGCGCCGAAATCAACTTCAGCGTCGAGGAAAGAATCATCGTCGCGGTTAATGCCGTAAATGTCGTATGCTTCGGGAGCAGAATCAGCACGGTCGAAAGACGCAAGGTCGGCTCGAAGAGTATCTAATTCGGTGTGGCTCGTAATTACCTTCAAAAGCGAGGTGTAGTTACGCTCAATTTCTGAAAGCGTAGCGTCACCATAATGCTCTAAGGGCATAACTAACATCTTGTTCTGAACTTCAGAATGGTGCTTACCCATGTCTTCACGCATTTGTGCGCGAATGTCGCCAATACCGTCGTCAATTGCTGCCATTTCCATAGCCAATTCCGAGAAGTCGAACTGATGTGCGACAATCTTCGGACTCATGAACAATTGAGCGTAGGTTGGGGCCATTGGGTTCAAACCATCAGCAGCGGTCGAAAGACCGGCATTTTCTGGAACACCACCAATGAAGTCCAATTGAGGAGAGGCTCCACCAATAGAACCACTACCGCCGCTAATGGCGACAGAGAACGAATTACCGCTTCCACCAGAGGGACGCTCCTTTAACACTCTCCAACCGGAAGAAGTGTAAGGACGCTTAGAAAGCATCGAAAGGGCGTTACATTCACGGTTAAGCATAGACCAAACCTTCTGACCATATACAACGTTGTAAAGGCCGGTAACGTCGGAAATTCCGGTAGTGCCGGAACCAACGCCAATCGAAAGGTCGTGTCCGGTGTGAATACCTGCAACCGCGCCTGCTTGCTTTAATAGCGAGTTTCCGGCGGCAAAGTTTCCTACACCGTATGTTTGTGCTTCTAAATCTGCAATTGTGTTAATATAACCACTCATCTTAAATCACCTCAAAGGTTTCCTCCGACTAGACGATGAACATCTGACCAATCCATCTTGGCGATATCGTCTAATGTTGGAACGTTAGCAGCGGCCTCTTCTTGGGCCTTTGCGATAACTTCGCGCTCTTGGGTAAGAGACTTGCGAAGTTCAGTAAATTCTTCCTTAAGAGCAGTAATCTCGGAAGCAGCATCATAGTTCTGCTTTGCGATTACATCCTCACGGGAAGTAATTTCTTGCTCAAAGCGAGCAACGAAGGACTTTTGGAGGTTGTCGTAAGCAAGTTTCTCTAATTGCTCTTGACGGAAAGCCTCGTATGCCTTTTCGATGTTTCCAACGGAAAGGTCAAGGGTGTTAAGTTCTTCATTGCCGAATGCCTTAACAACGGGAAGGTCGGAAGCCTTGGGCTTTCCGCCTGTAATTACGATGCGGTCAGCAGGTTCACCGATTTCGTTACCTGCTCCATCAAGAGTAGCAACGTGGGCTTTTTGTTCATCTTCTGAATAAGACATCATTTCGTCTTCAGCGGCTTCCATTTCATCGTCAGCCATTTCGGTTTCAGGCTTATCCATGTATTCGCCCATACCCTTTTCTTCTTCTTCTTCCTTTCGGAGTGTATTCACTTCTTTAAGAAGTGTATCTAACTCTTCTAGTGCTTTTTCTAGTTTTTCGGTCATTTTCTCACCTGTGTTTTCTTGTTTTAAAATGTCAAACTTTGCTTCCGGGTTAATACCTTTTTCACAAATAGTGACTTCATGTAGTTCTAACTTTGAAATTTCGTTATATTGTCCTAATTCAGAATTTGATTTTTTGACTTTCTGTAATGCTTGTCCACCAATACTAAAAGAACGTAGAGAACCTTTTCTAATTCCTCTATTAATCTCCTTGGCTTTTTCGATATCATCGCGTAGTTTGATAACAACAAAGAATCCTACATCATCAACTTCTGTCTTGAATAGTCTTCCTTGTTTGTCTCGATACGAGTCCACTACTTCTCCGACTTGAACGTTTGAATGATTAGTCATTACATTTCTAAATGACTTTTGTTCCATGAATTTCTTAACTGCTTCGTTAAGTGCTTTGATTGTAATGAGGTCGTTCTGCTTATCTACAACTTCAATGCTCGCATATCCGCCAATCATTAGGTCGTCGTTGCTTTTTAGAATGTTGAAGTCTCCACGATTGGTATTGTCGTGGAGGGTGTCTTCCATCTTCCTCAACCTCTCTTCTCGCTTCCACTACATAAAGGACTACCTTCTTCAAGAAGGGATGGTCAATTTATTATACCTGTCGTTATAGATGTTCCACAATCCGGTGTCTGTCTTTTTATCTGCCGGAGTTTGCTTATATCCGGTCCAAGCAAGCCACATTTCTTTTCCATCAACCGGGATAACTCTAATATGTAGTTTAGTTTCGAACTTATTTCCTTTGAGGAAATATTCATGGTATCCTTCCTTTTGAACACCAAGTTCGATGCTTCCTTTATCAACTAACTTTTCTCTATCCTTTGTTTTAGAAACTTGAGCCGGGAACTTCCCTGCCTTTCCAAACAATTCAAAGAGAGCGTCTTCACCTTGAAGGTCAATGAACCAAACTAAATTTTCATCACCAATTTTAATACTTAAGTCAAGATTATCATCTTTTCTCATGTATAATTTAAATACTCCTGTTCTATATTCTTCAGGAGTTTTATATGCCTTTGCTAATGGTTCTTTAATTAATTTCTCACTATCAGCACTTATTTTTTTAGAAGTTGTGTCATAATTAAGTCCATCTCTTAGATTAGCCCATTCAGGTAACTTTTGAAGATTGCTGTCTAGAATATCTTCATACTCAGAAGGCTTGTTCTTAACTAAGAAATTGTGGACTTCCTTTGGACTCTTTGGACCTTGTTCTTGAAGATAAATGATAATAGCAGAAGCAATTACACCCTGCTTAGTTTTCATTACTTCTTCTGCTTGTGTCTTCCACATATCTAAATTTGCAATAGCATTCTTAGACATAAGGTTAGATTCTTCAAAACCATAGATAGTAAAACCGTCAAACTCGGATTTGATAATAAGAGTAGCGTCACCGTGAATATGGTCAGTAATCTGAATACCTTTTTCTAATGCTCTAACGTCGTAATTTAGTGAACGCTTGGTATCTTTAGAAAGCATCTCTAATGTGACTAACTTATCAGGTTGTTCGACTTCAGGGATTTCAATTACCTTTGCCGAGAAAATTGTAAATCTATCATCCGACGCCTTCACTTCATCCACTTTCACACGGATAATGTCGCCTACGTCAGCAGAAATTTTCGTGTTAAGAGCCTTTCCAACGTCCATAAAAGTCCGACCGTCCACTTCCTTGAAATGCTTCCCTTCACCTTCTACCGGGCCTGCACCTAGCGTATATGAGAAAAGATTGCTCTTGGTCTTCTTTTTATCTAGAACGATGAGGTCAAGGTCCACGAATTTCTTCCACTTAATCCATTTTGGATTCTTTCTCGTTCCAATGTAATAAGTGGAAGTAGCATCTTTAATGACGACACCTTCTGCGGTAGGCATTTTCATAATTTCTTCAGAATATTCCTTGATATCCTTTAGATTATCAGCCATTCGGGTATCTTTCTTAGAAGGATAGGCGATAGCATCAGAAGACTTGGCTGAGTAGTTGTTGAACAGGATAGTAATTCTGTCCTCTAACGGTTCTTCGACAAGATTTCTGTTCTCATGTCGCATAACATCAAAGACATGAACTCTTAATTCAGCCTTTGGATATTTATTCTTGAAAACGTGAGAGATAGTATCGGCGCGATGAAGTGCTTCATCACCATCAAAAAGGATTAACTCTGCATCAAAAATACAGTCGCCGTATTCTTTCTTCTTTAATTCCTTGACCTGCTCAGGACATTTATCAGTAATATCCTTTTCATTATATGAATAAATTTTAATGTTCCCATCAATCTTATGTAATTGGATTCTCATCCCATCATATTTTTCTTGAATAACCCAATCGCCACTAAATCCCTTTAATTCATTTAAGTCTTCAATATCAAAAATACGATACATAGGTTTGTTGGGAATAATAAAATCAGATTGGGATTTTTCAGTCGCAGACTTTTCAATATCTTTAACTTCTTCCCATTCTTTTTCTTTGTGTTCGGAGAGGTAAAACATCTCTAAGATATCAAGAGCCTCATCTACAGCAATATCTACCTTCTTTGAGTCTTTTCCGTCGCCGTATTGCTCTACAATATAGAGGGGGATGTCGCTTACTTCTAGGTCAAGACCGGGGTAGCCGTCTGTAATCGCATCCGGTTCCATGTCTTTAATGCTCCAAACTTTTTCAGAAAGAGCATCATTTCCCATTCTTAGAGCGTAATGCACAAACTTAGCCATCATTTCAGGCTCTCCAAGTAGTGCTTCAAGAACTTTATCTTTGAATTTTTTAGTGAATGGGTCGTTTGCTTCTTCCGCATTCATTCTCATATCCTTTACTGCTGCGT
>VMHT01147251.1_pt1 | contig 13885 bp, 26 predicted proteins | sample 4693611 | NCBI WGS metagenome assembly VMHT01 (sample SAMN12280063, study PRJNA550983) | marine metagenome | isolation source: seawater sampled from same location over 5 years 0.02-0.2 micron viral filtrate | place: USA: collected off the coast of southern California halfway between the port... ... | reverse complement strand
TCACCAGAGGCGAACACTCGCATTAAAGACGGTTTAATCCATTCAATTGTATCCTGAACAGTGGAATCAACGTATTGACTGCGGCCCTCTACCTCGTTACCAAACGGCAACGCATAGTAGTATTCCTGAGCCTTTTCCCGCTGTTCCGATATCTCTCCATCATATCCAAGAGAGTCTGTAATCTCTCCTTGGATTCGTGATATCAGTTCTCGTTCTTTATCAGACAATTCCGTAATTCCTATAAGTTATTTCGCTAGTCCATTGCGGGTCAGACCCTGCTACAGCATAGCGTTGTGATTGAAAGGCATACCGTGTTGCGCTCATCAAGTCATCACGGAGGGCTACTACCTTACCTTCCTTTCTGTGGTACATTCTAAATTCTTCAAACCAATCTGAAAGTGTAGAAAATACTTTAAAGTTTCCATTTTCCATACTTTGTAGCATAGCCATAAGCCCTTCCTCTACTGAGTTAGAACCTTTCTTTTCCCCCAAACCCGGAGGATTTGAAAAGTGTTGCATTAAGAAATTACACCCTAAACCCCTATACTGTTCAGCAAGACCGGGGTTTCCCATGCTATCCCTGCGATTTCCGTCATGCGGGTAGGCTATCGGAATAAAATAAGGGCGTTGCCTTATTACCTCGGAGTGTACCGTGGGGCTTGCCTTGGATGCTCTATAGCAATCATATATGTAGAAAGTATCACTTTCATTATCTATTGCACACCAGACAACAGCCGTGGGATGATCCCAACCAAAGTCTATGGCGGCTATGCGCGGCCAATGATCCTGTATTTCTATTGGATCAATCATTAAATCTTCTTCGTTCAATGGAAAGATTAAGCCAGAGCCTATAGAAGGTCTGCCAAACCTACGCATCTCCCTTTCATGGGGGGAGTAAGCAGAGAGAATCTGTTCCATTGCCTCTTCAGAAAGATGCCCCTTCTTCCCATTCATGGACTTTATGTGTTCTGAGGCATGATCCCATGTGGCGTTGGTTAGGCTTTGACCTTTTTTTATGTGGTTCATAAAAGCGGCAACTGTTTCAGTCATGCCGGATTCAGGGGTAAATGTCATATAGACCATTCCTCTCCTGTCTAGGGTTCGCGTTACGCTCTGTGAGTACAGTTCTCTGGAGGGTTCTTCATCCAACCATACCACATCTACCGATCTACCCTGCCACTTGTCTACGCCCATTTCATAGGCTTTAAAGTGTAAAGAAGAGTTCTCACCTGAAGTATGCCGTATGAGGGCTACGGACTTGGCGTTTGGAACACCGGGCTTGCGTTCAGTTTTTATAATACATTCTCTAGGAACAGCGCCGGAGCCAAAGGCTTCTGGATCATCGGGAGAACCCAATAACTCTGCTTGTACAATATCTCTGGTGGTTTCGTTTGATACACCACCGGCCCATGCTGTGATGGGTCTGTTAAATCTCCTACCCCTCCACCATTTAGGATATAGTCCTGTAAGGTGGTAGGCCATCTCTGCGGCCCCACAATAAGACTTTCCTATACGGTTAGCCGCCATCAATAAGCGTTGGTTATTACCTACCCCGGTTTCGTGGAATTCCTGTTGGTATGGATACGGATCGTAGAAGTCGATCTTGTTGTATCTTTCGCGCTTCCTTAACTCTTTTGCTATCTGGATAGCCGCTTCAATGTTTTGTTCCAAGTAAAGCCTCTAGTTCCCTCTGCAACTCTTCTGTGGATTTTTCTTCAACGTGTGACACTTCCTGTTTGATCTTCTCAGTGGGTTTAAGACCAGCCCTGTCCAGTATATCCTTCACAGCGCCAAGTCGCACAGACTCGCTCTCAGCGCCTTCTGAGAGGTTTTTGAGAACCATCAATGCACCGGGTACGCAGTCCTGAATCATCTTGCGGGTGCGATCCTCAATCTCTCTGGCGAACTGATTCTTTAACTCATACCCTCTTTGCTTCGGATGGGAATACCCTGCAATCTGCGCGGCTTTAGCGGCACTCCCATGCAGACAGTATTGCTCAATGAATATCTCTTGTTTCTCAGTCCTCATCGTAGTACAACAAGCCTCCTGCTCCTATTGGGGCGGCTCTCCTTGCGGCAAACCTACCATATTCCCTTAATCCCATAGGGGCTTTATACCCCGCCATTTCCTCTGCTACATTTCTCTGAGCGGTTGTTAGTTTAGCAGGCAAAGACTCTCTAGGCTTAAGAGTTGCGCTTCTTGCTGACTTGGGTTTAGGTTCAGTTTTAACCCTCTTCAAATATTCTTTAGCCTCTTGAATCTTACTTCTGGGGTGTTTAACACCCTTCTTTCTTACTTTGGCAAACTTGTCTACTCCCCAAGGTGGGAGAACCGTAACAAGCCTGTCATAACCGGGGGGAACAATACCCATCATGTCATGCTCATCGCTTGTAAATATGGTGTATTTCCTGTCAGGGTTTACTTTAATGATGGCGTTTGTACCACCCTCTACAAATCCTGAACCACGATAACCAGATACTTGTAACCATACTCCGTCATCTGTTGTCTTTACAACCCTATATGCGGGGCCATCTGCTGTTTTAGCAGCGGATTTTAAAGCACTTTCCAATGCGGCTACAGATGAGAAATCTCCATCATTAGCGGTCAGGGCGGCGTCTAAAAGTTTTCCTTGGTCTGAGGTTATAACGTCAAGGTCGTGTACGCCTGTAGATTTTGGCCCCCGATTTTTCTTTACAGCCATTAGGGTTTTTTCATCTAGAGGGCTTTTCTTGAACTGACTCTTCCAAGTATTAGCAATGATGTCGTAAGCCTCTTCCATAGTTTTATCTGAGGCTTGCTGACCTATCTCAGTCCCTTTCTCCCTGATCGACTTAAACTGATCTGGGGTGAAATTCTCTATCTTGTGATATACGGCATTTTTCCACTTATCAATCAGGGGAATATTTGCACCACCCTGTTTCCCTATAAGTAGATTATATCCAATCTGACCAGATACAATCTTCCCTAACTCGCCATACCTGTCCATGTCTACATCAGATAGTTTGCCACCGCTAGATTTATACAGATTCTCTAACTGTTTCATCTCATCCATAGAATCTGCAACAATTTTTTGAGCGCCTGTTGTCAAACCCGCCACATTAAAATTTGCACTTGCTTGTGGGCTAATGTACTGCTTTAGGGCGTTTGCTACTGTCTTAGCGCCTCCAACAGCGACAGATGCCAGTTTTCCGCTTGGATCAGAATAAAAGCCTTTTAGGTAGTTTGGCGCTCCACCCGCTATTTTACCCGGCTCTGGGCCTAACGTATCATACACTGCTTTTGCAACAGGTTTGGCCGCACCTTTTAAAACTCCTATAGTTGGCGCAACAACGTCAACAGGGGCTAACATACCGCTATCTGGCCTACTCCCACCCAAAAGAAACATAGTCTCTGGCGAGGTTCTAATATCCATACCCTCATGGTATTCTGGGCCGTATATTTCTTTAGCCCTATTTTCATATGCCTCTATCTCTTTACGCTTACGCTCTTCAGCCATCCTCTCCAATTCTGATGCACCAGTAGGAAGTCCAGTATCAGGCGATACTCCCTCTCCGTGATATTGCTGTAGTTGTTTTAGTAGAGAATTAGCCATATTAGGAAATGCTTATAAAGGGTAAAATGTCCTGATGGTGAGTGTGTACAATATAATATATAACAGCAAGAAAAAAAGGGGGTGGTGGGGGGGTCATAAACTGAGTCTATGCGAATTATTAAATCTATTTATAACCAGCGTTGGCCTTGTGGTTTGCCATAGTAACCTTTCAAATGGTATGGTTATTATTCTTGTGGCTTTGCCTTGGCGTTACTACCATGCGAAGATATACAATAATAGCAGTGTGGAATTATCCGGCGATGGTCTGGGGGAGTGTGTGGGTGAGGGGATGGAATGTCATAAACTCCCTTTATAACCCTATAAAAACACTATTCGCACAATGCCCATTTATGTGGTAAGGTTAGGCTACTACTCAATCAACATAGGACTGTAATAATGGAGAACTTCCCAGATTCTGATATGATTTTGCCATCATCAAAAGCGAATGGCCTTTGGCAGTGGTATGAAGTAACCGAATATCACGATAGACACATTGATACTGACTTGAATGAGATCGCTAGATTATCCGGATGGTGTATAAGGGATATACAGCGCCTGCTATTAGATGTTAAAGACTCTAAAAAAAGGGAGAAAAAAGAGTTAGAATTTCTGGATGAACTTTGTGAAGATGGTTTAATGCCTTAAATACCCCTCACAATCAACCTGATAGCCCCGCTTATGTGGGGCTTTCGGGTGCAACCACAACAAAGGAAAGCAAAATGCAAATCGACTATATCTACATTGACGAAAACGGCTTAACAGTAACACGCCTTAAGCCACAAAAGACCGTTGCAGAATACCGCGCACATTCTGGTGGACTATTCGGCGACGATGCGCTAGAATCTATTGAAGATTTAACCGGGGAATAAAATGCTTAAATTCAGTACTTATAAAACGACTGGCGGATTAAATCATTACGCCGAAAATAAAGATTTTGAATTGGAATTCATTATCTCAAAAGATTCTTTAACACCATTTATTGAGAAAAAATGGGAATTAAGAGAGTATTTGTACGGTACACTTGAAGAATCTAAATATTTTTCAAAACTGGCCGATGCGAAAAAATGGGCTAATACTCAAAACTCATATCTAGACGGAATCTAACCCACCAGACGCTCCCCTACGGGGGAGCAAGGATTTAAAAATGAAACTAACACCCCTAGCCTCTAACATGACTGAACTGCAAACCGATTCAGCCTCTCTGCTGTTCTCTTACTCTACGCCAGTCGCGGGACGTTGTGACGGCATTGACGGGCCTTTCAAGACCGCGCAGTGGTACAGCAAAACAACAACGCGACACATCAAAAAGTATTTCCGCAACGAGTGGGATATTGATTCCGACACAGTGCAGGAAATTAGCCAAGAGAAAATAAATAATATGATAGAAAAGTAACTAAACCATAAACTAATCTTATCGTTGACCCGCCTGTAATGGGCGGGTTTTTTTATGCGTCCACGATAACGCTATAACACGCCCTCCAAGGCCCTCATTCGCCCTGTACGGCCTGATTATGGCCCCTTAGTATCATCCACTAGGGTTAGGTCTATCTCACGCCTGACGGCCTTAGAATCGCGCTGATAGGCAGTCTTTGGTTTATGCCTATACCCTTTATAATTATCATAAGAATGTTTCTGGACTAGGTTTCGACGCTTGGCCCGTGTTGTTTTATCGCTACTCATTGTTGTATTTATGCAACAGTTATAATTTAGACGCACTACAGGACAACCCCCTATGTGATAGGATATAACCTTAAGGCTGGGATTCTATCAGGGACATATAGTACACGCCATATGTGAGGGCGGTGATCCCTTGCGGGTATTACATCACTTAAACCTGATTTGGTACATCTCCCTGCTTACGTCTTGATTGCAGGATACGGTCATCGCGCCGGGGTTGTCAGTAAAGCGCGTCCCAAACCTATTCCCTAGTCGGTAGATGGTGGCAGGAAAAGAGCCACATTATTTAAAGAGTCCACCACTCGACAGACAGTATATCAGAATGTGAACTGCCCGTCAATAAAAAAATATAACTACTTGTCTATATAACGATTATAAGGTAAGTCTTTGATTCTAAAGGTTAAATAGACTAATTCGTTAAAAGATGCAAATTAATTCAAAATACTTGTTGACAGAATTGAAACTACCCTGTATCATTCGGTTACTTACTCCCTATAAGGACACACAATGATTTACAAAGCACTTGAAAATATCACTGAAACCGAAAACGGCTGGAAGTTTCACTGTCGTAACATTATCACCGGAATGTCAGTAGACTTTGAAATTGAGGGTGAGCGTGGTCTAACCTGTGATCCCCTTCAGGATGCTCGGGATTGGGCTAATGGGAGATTGGTGCAGGATGCTTTCCGCTACCTGTACCCCAACGAAAGGGAACTTCTGATCACTGGTATGTTGCCAGAAGATTGGGAAAACATTGACGATTTAGGAGAATAAAATGAAACAGTCGGAAGCAGTCAGAATTCACAGTGAAGCGTTAGCCCTTGCACAGAAGGCTACTAAGGAACACCAAGAGGAGCATGGAGAATGGGATGCTTGCGGGTTTGCATGGGTAAAGATCAAACCTGCTACTCAATCATTCGCCAGACATTTGAAAAAGGCGGGTATTGTGGACAACACGGCATGGAATGGCGGGTATGATATCTGGAATCCATCAGGCCACGCCACCCAAAACATTTCATCGAAAGAGGAAGGTGCTGTCGCCTACGCTAGGCATCTTGAAGCAAACGGCGTGAAGTGCTACGCACAGTCGAGGCTAGACTAATGAGCGGTGCTAATTTAGATGGTTATAATTATGCTTGGAAAAAATCAACCCTCAAGTCTGACCTTGAAAAAAGGGTTGACAAACTGGAAGAGGGTATGAGAGAATTGGTGGCAGTATTAGCACTGATGAATCAAACGATGGATCAACTAGAGGAAAAAGAAAATGCTGACTAAAGAAAATTACGATGACATCAAGTGGGATATGCTTCAGTATTCCACCAAAGGGATGCACAAATACATCAAAGAATCTACCATAGAAAAGGTTTGGGATTTACTTGATAATGAAATTGAGTATGAAGAACTGGTGGATTTCACATGGGACAACTACGGAGAATAAAATGCTAGACCCAGTACAAAGAGATTTTAACGCCCTTTCAAGATTGTCTTCCTACACAGAGGAATTTGACGAGGCGGTCAACGACAGAGTTAATAAAGAGGTGGAAAAGTATTTTGACAATCTCATCGTCGGTGACGTTAAGGCATACATGAGTGACAACAATGAACTAACAATTGAACTGGATGGCGATGGGTTCAGGATAACCCCAGAGGCTTTAGAAAAACTGGTTAAGCACGGGGGATTCCTGCTCCAAGAATACGATTATGTCATGTCAGAGGAGGATGACAAACGCAGGCAGTATGATTGAGAAGAGAGCATTACGGATTCTCAGAAACATCCCCAAAAGAATGGTGGCTACTGTACGCCACCAAGGGGATGTGGAGTCTGAAACAATGATGAAGAGCGCGGTTAAATGTCTAGACATTCTATCCCGCTCCCGCAGAACTACGAATAAAATGATGATTGAGGCGTGGAAAATATACTTGCGTGTCCAGAATTTATCTGGTAAAATGCCCCCAAAGTTCCTTGATAACAACAGCAAGTCACCCGCTAGGGTTGAAAGCACAAACAAAGTCAGGATCAAGGGAATGGATTGGAGCAAGTTTTACAACACCCACCTTAAATCATTCGATCAATACTACCGACACGGTGGCAACTGGAGATACGGCAGATGGAAATCACAGAAAAAGAATTAAAGCGGTACGACAGTGTTGGATCAGTAGAGCGTAAGGTCAGGCCGTCTAATGATTTTACCAGCGAAGTCTTTGACTTCTTCTTTAATGAAGAGCAATTGCAGGGGGTCAAACTTCCATTCAACCAGTTTGACAATAAGTTCAGACTGCGCGGTGAAGAACTAACCATTCTTGCGGGGATTAATGGCGCGGGGAAATCCCTGCTTGCCTCTCAATGTCTGCTGTCTGCTATGGAGCAGGGTCATAAGTGCCTCTCAGTATCGCTTGAGATGTCACCCAAGGCGCAGTTGGCTAGGATGTGGCGTCAGGCATCACTGCAAAACAAACCAGACATGGAGGCGGGATTGCAGTTTACCAAGTGGAGCAATGACAAACTGTGGTTCTATGACCAGCACGGCACAGTCAATCCGCGTGTCCTGCTGTCTGTCATGCGGTACGCTTACGACAAACTAGGTATTGATGTGTTCCTAGTGGATTCCCTGATGACCATGAATCTAAACAGCGATGATTGGAACGGTCAGAAACAGGTGGTGCAGGGGCTTGCCAATACAGCCAGACAGTTAGGGGTACACGTTATACTTGTGGCCCACGCTAGGAAAGGGCAGTCAGTTAAAGACAGGCTAGACAAATGGAGTGTCGCGGGATCTGCTGACATCACTAACAGGGCAGACAATGTAATCATTCTGGGCAGGGTGCATGATGACCCAGAGATTGACGCATACCTAAGTCTTTGTAAAGCAAGGCATTTTGATGGGGCTGAGATGGACTTGGATCTTAAACTTGATTTAGCCTCAATGAATTATTACCATGATGGGCAATTACCAAAAGCAATATTGCAAACTCCACCCAAGGGTGGTATAATAGGTGAATTAGATAGAGTTGCACTTACAGAGGGGATCAATGAAAACATCATCCGCAAAGTCCAAGGGCAGAAGACTCCAGCAATGGGTCAGATGTCTGTTAATTAGCACCTTTAATCTAGAGCCAGATGATGTACACTCACGCAGTATGGGGGCAGGGGGCGAGGATGTTATGCTTTCCCCAAAGGCTAGAGCGATCTTCTCATACAGTATAGAGTGCAAGAACGTGGAAAAATTAAATTTGTGGGAGGCTTGGAAACAGGCAGAAGCAAACGCGGGGGGCTACGAACCCTTGCTAATCATTAAACGCAATAGGCAAAAACCTTTGGCAGTCGTAGATGCCGAACACTTTATAGGAAAATTAAATAATGGAATATTATGAAGTTGCATTAAAAAGGCCGTTCAATGAATCTGAACTTTGTTGGCGGGAAGGCTACGGAAAAAAAGGCAAGGCGCTTGTCTATGTTACTGCCCGAACCTGTCAAAACAGGCTAGATAAAACATTTACCCCCGCCGGATGGCAAGTGTCATACGATTATTTAGGGGATAGGATGGTATGTACTATTTCCTGTTACATAAAAGGCCAATGGATAAGCAAGTCTGATGGCGCGGGAGATACTAGCATAGAAGGTGAGAAAGGAGGAATATCAGATTCATTCAAACGCTGTTGTGTCGCGTGGGGAATCGCCAGATATCTCTATTATCCAAAATCCTTTGACGCAAACCGTAAGCCAGCAGTGTGGGCTACGCCAGAGGGTTATGATAAATACATGGAAGAACTTCACAACAAAGACATTGACAAATGGAGAAAAGAATATGAAAGTTCGCTCTAAGAACAAAAAGGAAAAGCAGTACGATCAGTTGCAGTTGGATCAAGCAAGGCGTGACTTGGCAGAACAGGCTGTAAAGTTTGCTCAAGAGTTTGCTGAGTGTGAGGGGGATGTGTACTACTCCACCTACAGGGAGTTCTCAAACAAGGCTTGGCATTACGAAAGAGAAAAAGAAAACGCCGCGATGTCAAAGGTTGGGCCGACTTGGGATTGGGAAAACAAAGTATGTGGAGAATATAGATACAAGGATATGACATGAGCGTATACGAAGATTACATAGCAATTAGCCGGTATGCACGTTATCTACCTGAGAAGAAACGCAGGGAGACTTGGGAAGAAACAGTAGATAGATACTGTGATTACATGGAAGAAAAGTTTTCTCTTTCTCTACCAGAGATAAGGGGTCAGATAAAAGATAAAAAAATTATGCCCAGCATGAGGGCGTTGATGACCGCTGGCCCAGCATTGGAAAGGGATAATATCTGTGGATACAATTGCGCTTACATAGCCGTTGACAATGTGAGAGTTTTTGGTGAATCTCTGTACATTCAAATGAATGGGACTGGCCTTGGATTCTCTGTTGAGAGACAGCACATAAACAAACTTCCAGAAGTCGCTGAAGAATTCCACGATACTGAAACTGTCGTGGTCGTAAGAGACTCTAAGTTGGGTTGGTCTGCCGCTCTGGATGAGTACGTTAGGTTGCTATACAGTGGCAAGGTTCCAAAGTTAGACCTGTCTAAAGTACGCCCAGCGGGTGCGCCTTTAAAAACATTTGGTGGCAGGGCTAGTGGGCCAGAGCCATTGAAAAAAACAATGTTAAATATAGCCAACGTGTTTAAAGGGGCCGCAGGCAGAAAACTAAACTCAATAGAGTTGCATGACATCATGTGTTACATTGGAGAGTGCGTAGTAGTTGGAGGCGTAAGGCGCACTGCAATGATAAACCTATCCAATCACAGTGATGAACGTATGCGTCATGCCAAGATGGGTAATTGGTTTGTTGAAAACCCGCAAAGATCCTTGGCTAACAATTCTATCTGCTATACTGAGAAGCCTGATGTCGGAGCGTTTATGCGCGAGTGGCTTGCTATCTATGAGAGTAGATCGGGTGAGCGCGGCATCTTTAATCGCCAAGCCTGTAAGGACATGGCTCCAGAGCGTAGAGATACTGACCATGATTTTGGTACTAATCCTTGTAGTGAAATCGTATTGAGGTCAGCGCAATTCTGTAACCTTACAGAAGTTGTAGTAAGGCCAGAAGACTCCTTTGAAGACTTACTTAGCAAGGTAGAGGGCGCTACAATACTTGGTACTATACAGTCTGCGTTAACTAATTTTAGATTCTTGAGAAGGATATGGAAGAACAATTGTGAGGAAGAAAGGTTGCTAGGTGTATCCTTAACAGGTCTATGGGATCGCTCTGAAATAAGTAACCTAGAGTTTACAAACCTAAAAGAACACGCAATAAAAGTTAACAAAGAGTGGGCTAAGAAGTTAAAAATAAACCCGGCCTCTGCTATCACTTGCGTTAAACCTTCTGGAACTGTAAGCCAGTTGGTCAACAGTGCGAGTGGATGCCACCCTAGACACAGTGACTACTACATTAGACGGGTAAGGAACGACATTAAAGATCCTCTTGCCAAGGTTATGATTGACGCTGGTGTTCCTTATGAGGTTGACAATTACAACAAGGACGCTTATGTTTTCTCATTCCCTATGAAGGCTCCTGATAACGCTGTTACCAGACATGATATTGATCCGTTCAAGCAGTTGGAAATGTGGAAGACCTTGAGTAAGTATTGGTGTGAGCATAAGCCGTCTATGACCTGTTACATACCAGAAGATCAGTGGCCCTTTGTCGGCTATTGGATATGGGAAAATTGGGAAACAGTAAATGGGATTTCATTCCTTCCATCTGCTGATGAGGGTCATATATATGAGCAAGCACCATACGAAGATATAACCAAGGAACAGTACAATGAAATGAGTAAGGGTATGCCTGATTCTATTAACTGGAGTTCCATAGTAGAAGAGGTTGACACAACAACTGCTAGTCAAGAGGTGGCTTGCACTGCTGGGGCTTGTGAGATATGAAACCAACACACTACAAGATGAAGATAGAACCTATTGAATATATTATGGTCAATAAACTTGACTTCTGCTCTGGTAATATAGTAAAATACGCTAGTAGATGGGACAAGAAAGGCGAACCAATGTCCGACTTGTGCAAGATCATAGAGTACGCAAACATATTAATAGAAGAGATCAATGAGTCTTCAAAAACGTAAGCGAATAAAGAGCAAGCCTTACCTTGAGTGGGTAGCCACACTGCCATGTGCCGCTTGTGAAATAAGGGATGGTACAGTTGTGGCTCACCACCGGAAGGGCGATGGTGGTCATTTGTCAGGGGGGATGGGATTGAAGGCTAGTGACTGGTTGACTATGCCGCTTTGTCATAAATGCCACAGTCAGATGCACTCAGGTGATGCCGCCCTTATAAGTTGGCAAAGAGAATATATTTTAAGAACGCTTGACATTGCATTTAATTCAGGTATAATAGAGTTATGAATATTAAGGGTGAAGTTGAGGAATACCTCACACAGATAGAACATACTGCTCCGAAGTACGCAAAGGCCAAGGCCGAAACGTACCAATTAACGGAGTACAAAAAGACTCAACGCTCCTTGTTGTACAGTAGAGCCGTAGGCAAAACTGTAGCAGACAAGGAGAACTGGGTATCTATGCAACCGGAAGTTACCAAAACAATAGAAGGTATCGCGGTTTCCATAGAAAACGAAGAGCGTCTACGTTGGGAACTCAAGGTGGCAGAACTTCATATTGAAGTCTGGCGCACTGAGCAAGCAAACAGACGATTGGAACACAAAATCTTATAGGAGATATATATGAGCGACTATGTACCAAAAGACGGCGATCTATCGCTGTTTGAAAATGACAAGGAGGGCAATGAGAATCGCCCTGACTTGACCGGCTACGCACTTATCAATGGTGAGAAGATGCGTGTATCGGTATGGGCAAAGGATTCAGGTAAACTGAAATACTCTGGCCGTATTGAAGAGCCGTATAATGGTGCGGGTTCAAGTGCGTCTAACAGCGTATCCTCTGAAGTTCCGTTTTGAAAATTAACTACCACGATGGGGATACTGTCGAGATGTTATTCGACAGTAAACTCCACTCATACAAGGTGGGGGATGAGATAATTCCAAGCGCCACAAAGGTACTGGATATTATTTCTAAACCCGCTCTTGTACCTTGGGCTTTGAAGGTGGGGGCTAACTGGTTGGAAAAGAACTTCTTCTTTGACGAGGACGCTTCATCCAAGAAAACCAAGGTTTACAAATCGCGTATGGCTATTGATCCTCTTATCAAAGGGATGAAGTCTGCCTACCGTAGCAAATCACACGATGCTATTAACATAGGTAACATCACTCATGAATGGGTAGAGGCCGCGATTAACTGGAAACTTGAGGGTGGTGATATACCCAAGATGCCCAAGCAAGAAGAGGCCGTCAATTCTATAGGCGCTTTCAAAGATTGGGTAAGCCAGAATGTAGTTGAGTGGAAATCCTCTGAAGAAAAACTATTTAACAGGAAGTATAGATATGCGGGAACAGTTGATGCTAGGGCTATTATTAATGGAGAGTATTGTGTTATTGATTGGAAGACTAGTAAAGCGGTTTATCCTGAGTACCATCTACAGGTTGCGGCGTATGCGAAGGCGGTGGAAGACATTCATGGAATTCCAGTGGATGCTACCTACATTCTCAGATGTGACAAAGCGACAGGAAGATTTGAAGCAGTCAGATCAACAGCAATCGAAGAAAACTTTCAAGCCTTTCTAGCGGCGCTTACATTACACAGAAGGATGAAAGAACTAAGATGAGTATACCGGCAATGATCGTGTTCCATTTCGATTCGGCACTAGAGTTAATGACGGATGGGATGGAGCATGAATTGTTTGACAAGGATGAGATGGAGCAGTTGCTTGAGGGGTGCGCTAACCAATCTGAGTATCAGTCGCATGAGTTTATGTGGCGATCATTCAAACGAATGTTGAGGCAGGATACAGGCGGGAATGTTGTGGGGTTTTCTTCAGAACTGAGAGGCCCAGATGTCCATTGAGTGGGGCAAAGGATCAGCGTTTAACTTGGGTAGGATAAATGATATCAGGGTGGAGAGAAGCAGGAGCGACAAGGGTTGGACTTTCCTTGTTAGTGATAACAAACGAACCTACCTTCATGTAGATAACAGACACTTTAAAACTAAAGAGGAACTAGACGAATGTATTATGGGGTGGATAAATGAACGTAAAAAGATGTAGTGGCTATAAAGGGTATTGGGCTTGTGGTGAGGATTATCCTGATCACATGGTTCCTGTCAGCGAGTTTGGCAAGCACTCTAATCAAAGCGATGGGCTTCAAGACAAGTGCCTGAAATGTAAACAAGTACACAATCACGAACAACACATTAGAAACAATCCCAAAAGAAAAATATGGTACGGATTAGCCGGTGGTCAAAAAGAATACTACAATCTATCAAAAGAAGATAGGGCCAAGATTAGAGCAAAGGCTGAAAATGTTGAGTGGAAAATCAATGACAAGGTAGTGGACATTACGCCACGGTTTAAGTCTGAGTATGGACAGTCAAAGCCAATGACCAAACGAGAAACGGTACACGTTGAGGGTGAGGTAGTTCCACAAGGTTGGGTCTACGTTATCAGAAATACCGAAACCCCTTGGTTGTTTAAGATTGGCAAGACTTATCCTGATGGTAT
>VMHT01095666.1_pt1 | contig 13885 bp, 14 predicted proteins | sample 4693611 | NCBI WGS metagenome assembly VMHT01 (sample SAMN12280063, study PRJNA550983) | marine metagenome | isolation source: seawater sampled from same location over 5 years 0.02-0.2 micron viral filtrate | place: USA: collected off the coast of southern California halfway between the port... ... | reverse complement strand
TCCTCATATTTCTCAATAACTTGGGGTAATAAATCACTCATTTTATAATAAACAAAGAAAATATTTCTATAAATATTTCTATAAATTACTATAAATGTGAATTTTTACTAAAAATAAAATGTTTTTTATTATTAAATGACTGATACAAATTTACCAACAATTCTCCCAGTTCAGGATAGAACCGACTTACCGAAAGAAAAACCATTACACCCACACTTACCTACACCTCCAACAAATTTAATTTTATGTAGTCCAGTTAAGACTGGAAAAAGCACAATTATCTCTAATTTATTATTAAATGATAATTTTTATGGACAAGATTATTTTGATGAAGTAAGAATTATATCTAATACAATTCATAACGATAATACATCAAGATTTTTATTAAAAGCATTTGATTGTGAAGACCATTATGAAGATAAAATGATAGATGATATAGTAAATAAACAAAAACAATATGAAAAAGAAGACCAACCTTCAATGTGTGTTGTTTTAGATGATTGTTTGGGTTCAATAAGGAGAGAAGCAAAAGTAAATCATTTAGCATCAAGATTTAGACATTATAATATTAAATTACTTATGTTTTCATCTCAAAATTTCCGTAATTTGAGTCCTGTGATTAGACAGAATGCTACGGCAGTGATTATAGGTTCTCCGTTCCCTAATTCAAAAGAATTATTAAAGATAGCAGAGGAATATGGAGATATGTTTGGTGGAAAAGAAAATTGGTTAAAAATATATAAAATTGCTTGTCCTGAAAGATATAAATTTTTATATATGGATTTAGGAGAAAATCCTCCCATAGCATATTCTTGTTTTGAAAAGAAAATAGCAGTAGGAGAAAATATATTAGTTGATGATAATAATATAAATATTGATGAAGAATTAAAAGAAGAAGAAAATAATATTTAATATATAATTAAAAAAAATATTATTATATAATAAATAGATGTCCCAAGTGTTAGGTTTAAGCAATGAAATATCACAAGGAAATGCTATGAGTGAAAGAATTAATGATATTAATAGAGAAATAGCAAATCAAAATAGATTAAATTTACAAGATTTTAAAAGCAAAAAAGCAAGTGATATAAGTAATGCTAATGATTTAAAAACTGGTCTTGAAGTTCAAGAAGGAGAACAAGGAGGCAAGGGAGCAGAACAATTAGGAGGATTATATGATGATTTATTTGGTGGAAAAGCAGGAGCAAAAGCAGTAGGATATTTAGGACAAAGAGCAAAACAAGTAAGTAAAGCAATAGATTCATCTCGTAATGCTGTTAATCAAGTTAGAACTGCTTTTAATCCTGAAACTCTACCAAATGGTGAAACAGAAGCAGGAGATATAGATTTAGGTTTTGCTGAAAGAGCATCAAGAAATTTACCTGAATTACCTCAACAAGCAGTAAATACATTAGGAACTCGTGCCTCATTAGCATCACAAGCACCCCAGCAATCAGCAACTGATAATGGAGAAGCATTAAGACAAGCAGAGGCATTACCTGATAGAGGATTAGAGGGTGGTAATTATGTTGAATTATCAGCACCGAGTGCTGGAACTGGATTTACTGCTGATGCTGGTAGAGGATTAGGTCTAACTGGAACAGATATGGGTTCATTAGAATTACCTCTCGCATCAGGTGTCACCCCAGCAAGATTTACTCCACCAGCATATGCCGATGTAGCAAGAAGAGCAGGAAGAACAGCATTTAATCAAGGTGAAGGAGGTGTATTAGGTAGATTGAGTGCTGGTGAGAGAGCAGTAGTAAGAGCAAGACAAGGTGAAAGTTTTGAAAATATTACTGGATTACAAGATACTATTATTAATCCTGCTTCAAGAATTAGTGCTGGTGTAGGACGAAGAATTATACCAGAAGTTAGAGATGAAGCACCTGATGTATCAGGATTAACCACTGGAACAGCACCAACAACAGCACCAGCACCAACTGAAACAGCACCAGCACCAACTGAAACAGCACCAGCAACTACTAATTTAACTGAATTAAGATTAGCAGATGAAAGAGCAACTGCTCCTGCTCCTACTCCACCAGCAGATAATATTCCTGCTCCTGAGTCCCAAGCACCAACTGAATCAGCACCAACGGAATCAGCACCAACTGAAACAGCAGAAGCAACTGGTGATTCAAGTGAATTAGTTAGTGGGGCAGAAGATGTAGCAAAGAATGTTGGAGCATTTGGAAATATAGGGAGTAAGATAGCAACTGGTTTAAGAGTTGCTGGTGTAGCAGGTGGAGTATATGATACAGTAGAAGATATTAAAAAGAAAGGAATAGCAGGGGATAATATAGCATCAAAAATATCAAATGTTGCTGGAATTGCTGGTGGGATTGCTGGTGGATTAGAATTAGCAGGAGCAACGGCAGATGCTACTGGTATATTAGCACCAATAGGTGTTGGAGTTCAAGCATTAGGAGCGGTAGCAGGAGCAACAGCATTAGTAGCAGGAGGTATAGGTGATGTAATAGATGATATTAAAGGAAAGAAGAAAGTAGATAGAGCAGTAAATACAGCAAGAGGTGAAGCACCTCCACAGATGATAAAACCCATAGCACAACAATCAACTGGTCTAACTGGTTCTTATGTGGGTCAAGCATCATCTGCTTTAACCTCTGGAAGAGGAGGTGGTTCAGGTGCTTTTTGAGATGGTAGTTTAACATTAAATATAGAACAAATAATATTCATTAATACAGAATCTAATTTTCCACCAACACTTTCGGCATCTTTAAACATATCTTTTTTAATAGTATTATTTTCGTGTGCTATACAAATCATACAATGTTGTATATCAGTTAAAGCAACATTTTTATCATTAAAATCAACTAATTTACTACCTTCACCTTGTGATGATTTAACAAATCCACCCATACTTCTAAAATGTTTTTTTGTAAATACTGCTGTTGCTTCGTGTATTTGTCTTTTTGCTTGACACTTTATACCAGTCATCAACCAATTATCATTTGGATATAAGAAAATCATTTGATTACTCCCAACACAAGTAGCATTATTTTTTTTCATAACATCTATTGAATATATTAAATAATCAGGAAGATAAATATCATCAGAATCCATACAAGCAATTATATTATGAGAAGAATGTTTAACTAAATTATTTCTTTTTGCTCCAATAGTTCTTCTATTTGTTGAATATAAGTATTTAACTTTTAATGGATTTAAAACTTTTTTAAAATTATTTAAAATATTATTATTAGGAAATAATTTTTTATCAGAATCACTATCATCATCAATAACAATTTCAATTTTATCTTTTGGATAATTTAAGTTATGTAAATTATAAATAATTAAAGGTATAAATTCAGGTCTATTCCAAATCGGCATACAAATACTTACTTTTGGTAAATCTTGGATATTCATATATTATTATCTATATTTAAATTTTAAAAATAAAACATATTTATTCAATTTTTAATAATTAAATTTTTTTTATTTATTATATATAAAATGAGTTATTTTGATGCCGATACTAAAATCCCAATAGAACAGACTTCAATTTCTATTCCAAGTGAAAATGGATTATCGTATAATTCTACACAAGTTATTGAGATTGCTGTTCCTCCCACACCAAAGTTTATTCAACCGAAAGAAAGTTATCTTCAAATGAATGTAAAAATTAAAGGTAGTGCTACTGGAAAACCAGTTCGTCTTCAATTAGATAGTGAGATTGGAGGTCAAGTTTTAATAAAAGATATTAGAATTTATGATGGTAATAAAAATACTTTATTAGAAGAAATTACTGATTATAATACTATGGTTGCTGTAAAATATGATTATGAAACAAATCAAAGTTTAAAAAATAAAAGAGCATTAACCGAAGGTTCTACTATTCCAATCCCAGCAGGTCGTTCTACTCGTGGAGCAACTGAAACCTGTCTTAATCAAGTTTCAGGTAATCCTTATTATAAACCTATTGAAGGTGATACAACGACTGTTTTTAGTGATGATGATTATGTTAGTGCTAAACTTTGCCTACCATTACATACAGGCATTTTCCAAAATGACAGGGTGTTTCCACTTCTTTTAACAAATGGCCTCCATCTTTCAATAACACTTGAAGATAATTCAAAGATATTTAGAAGTCTTGATGGTGTTGCTCTTAATCGTAGAACAACTTTGAATCCTATATTCCATTCTACTAATGGTTGTGCTACAACTGGTTCTTTAACAGGTAGTGGTTCTCAAACTACGACTTACTATGTAGCAAATGCTAATAATCAAAAATTAGTCAAGAATTTTCCATTTGTTGTAGGTCAATCATTTAATTTATATGATGTTGTGAATGAAGTTGCTGCTACTTGGACGACTGCTGGTGGAGATGCTACACCGAAAATTACAGGTATATCAGCATCAAGTAATGGTTTAATATTAGTTGAAACATCTGCTACGAGTGCTTCAAATCTAACATTAGCAGGTGGTATTCAAACTGATGGTAAGTGGGTATTTATAGATACTGCTGTTGATGAGGCATCTGTTTATAATCCTACATATACTGTAAGTAATGTGGAATTAGTTTTACAACAGATAAATGTGGATAGTAGATATGAACAAGGAATGATGGCGAAGATGAAAGAAGGAGGAACAATAACTTATGACTTTTTATCAGTGACTAATTATAGGTATTCTCAACTGGTTAGTGATAGAGTTGCTAATATTCAATTACCTATACAGAATTCTCGTGCTAAATCTATTATATGTGTTCCAACTGATTCCACAGTTTATACATCAAAACAAAATATTAATTCAGGTAATAATGCTCAATCTACTTTAACTTATGAATTATCTATTCCAAGTGATAGAGATAAATATAATTATTCTTGCCGTAGTGGTTTAGTAGGTATTAGTGATAATATAACAAATTATGTATTTAATTACGATGGACGACTCCAACCAAGCAGAAATGTGGATTTATCCAAAACTTCAAGTAAATATAGTATATCTCAACAAGCATTAATTGAAAATGATAAGGCACTTACAAGTGCTGGAATTAATACTCATTCTATGAGAAATTATAATGAGAATTTTATAATTGGACGAGCATTAGCACTTGGTAGTGGTGTATATGATGCGAGAAATAAACAATTTGCTTTACAAGTTAATTATCAAGAAACTCTTTCTCCTGAAAAACCGAAATTATGGAAGAATTATGTATTCCATCTTCGTAGATTAAATATTAAGGGAGATTCAGTTAGTGTTGAAGTTTAATTAAATATAAAAAATTTTTTTATCATTATATTATTTTTTTTTTATTTTATATTAATAAATATAAATGAGTGTAAATATGGATGGAAGTTTAGAACATATTCAAATTCAACCTTCAAATGTTGTTTCAAGTCAATCAGTAAGTTTTCGTAATGGTAATCCAGTAATTCAATTTATTATTGGTGAAACCGATAAATATTTAATTGGTAAATCTTTAAGATTAACTGGTAATATTCAGTTTTTTGATAATTCTGCTGTTCCAGTTAATGCTTCAAAATTAAATGTAGATGGTAAATTAGGTGTTTATTCTGTAATATCAAAATTAGATATTAAATCTCAAAGGTCTAAACAGACAATTGAAACTATAAATCATTATGGTAGATTTCTTTCAACCTACCTTCCATATTTATCTACTATTCAGGAATCTATGGGACACGCTGGGGAAACGACTTGTATGATGCCTAATTTTGAAGTTGAAAGACAAGGATTAGTAAATAATCAAAATGGAGTATCGGCAACAAATAGAACAACTACTGGTTCTGCTTTCTGCTTGAATCTTCCGTGTGGTATTTTAAATGAAACTATACCATTAAGTAGTCAATGGGGTGTAGGTGGTTTGATTTTAGAGATAACTTTACAGAATGATTCACAAGCATTATTTTCTACAAATGGTTCAAGTGTTGATTTAACCAGTCCATTTTATCAGTTAAGTAATTTGAATTTAGTTGCCGAAGTTGTAAATCCGTCTGCTGAAAACTTATCTCAACTTGCTAATCAAAAAGGCAATACGATGGAATATAATTCTATTTCATCTTATTATACATCAGTTAATAGCACGAATGCTCAAATTAATTTTAATCTTGGTTTAAGTAAGTGTTTAGGAGCATTCTTTAATACTATTCCATCGGCACAATTAAATAATCTTGCTTTCAATGGTAATAGTTGCTTACCATTTACGAATGGGACTGCTGGTGCTGGTAGTGGTGTAGCAGATTTAAGACAAGTAATTTTTACTCGTAATGGGACTAAATATCCACTTCAATATAATTTAGATACAAATGTAAATCCTAAATTTATTCCAGCAGGGACAACTTATTACCCTGCTGACCCACAGATTGTTCGTAATGTATTAGATAGTTTTATGCCTTTTGAAGATAATAAACGAACCCAAGTATCTCCATTAACTTTTACTCGTGATTTGAATGCTTCATTTACAGATAATACTCTTGCTGATGGTGGTTCTATGTTTGCTGTTGGTGTAGCATTTGATAGCATAAGTAATCAAGGTGTAGATTTTTCATCTGCTAATCTTGGTATTAGTATGGAGGTTGCTTTAACCAGTGATAATCCACAGACTATATTTTTATTTGTTCATCATAAAAATACATTAGTATTTAATGAGAATGGATTACAGGTTATTAATTAAATAATTTACTTAATTAATTTATTATTTTTTTTATTGTATATATTAAAATATATAATATGAACGAAGTTCCTGATTTGATGAGAATTGGAAGTATTCCAAGTGATTTATTACAAGATGTTGAAACTGATGTTTTAGACCCAGTAGTATTTAGTCAAAGTTTTTGCCGATTTACATTACAAAATAAAGGTTTTTTACATTCTATGAGTAGATTAACTTTTGCTCTTGATGCCCCAGCAGTCAGTGGTTCAAATGAAAATGCTACTTATCCTGCTAATATAGGGATAAATACTCTAATTGATAGAGCAACCCTGAAAGTAGGTGGTAAAACTATATGTGAAATAGAAGATTGGAATAAATATATGTGTTATAAATCTCAATTTATATCTAATGAAACAAATAAAGAAAGAGAATCTGTATTAACTGGTCGTATAATTAATCACGGATTTTCGTATGCTGATGATTCTGATACTTCTGCTACTGGTTATCATTTAGACAACGGCACATTCCCAGTTGGTCGTGTTGGTGGTATAAGACCAATATCAGCAGAATTCTTACCTGTTGCTACTTCAAGTGCTTCATTTGTAAATAATGGAGGAAGATGTGTTTTTCCAAATGATAATATTTTACTCAAAAATACCCCAGTATTCCAAGTTGCTTTAAGTGATTTATTTCCATTTTTAAGATTTAATCAACTTCCCTTGTATATGATGAAAGAAGAAGTATCTATTGAATTAGTATTTTCTCCTAAAACTGGTTCTTCAAGATTTTGTATCGCTGGGGCAGGGACGGTAGATGCTACTGAACGACTGGATATTACTCAAACTTCGGTTCAAATGGTAGCAGATTACATATTTTACTCTGGTGAAATGTTATCTCAATACAGAGATGCTAATCCTGTATTAACTTGGAATTATATGGATTATCAATTATCTAAAAGAACTTACACCAAAGGAGCATCGGCATCTCAAACTAAACAAATTTTAAATGTTGGTGGTATGGGTAGAATTGTTAATAAAGTAATTTGTGGTATGTTTGATGATAGTGCCTCCAATACAACTATTTTAAATACTTTCCACTCTCAATCTGCTTCTCTAAATAGTGATAATGTAGGACAAATTACAACTAATGTTAGATATAATGACCATTATTTATATCCTATTGATAGGTCATTATCTGCTCTACAATTCCACGATGTGACTCAAACCGAAAGTAATGTTCCGTATATTACTCGTGATGAATACAATCAAGAAGGAGGTGGTGCTTTGGGTGGTGGTTTATCTGGTGTTGAATATAATAATTTAGATGTATCCTCAACAACTGTTGGTTTAAGAGGTAAATTTAATTGGTTAGCACACAGACTTAATCGTAATGAACGAATCAATTCAAGAGGTATTGAATTAGAAACATTATATTCATCTCTCCAAGCAGTCACGAATGATTATACTATGAGATGCTGGATTGAGGTTGTTCGTGTAGCAACTTTGGAGAATGGTATGATGGATTGCTATTATGCTTAAATGTTTTTTTACTTTTTTAATGTTATAATTTTAAAATATTATATATATAAATATATATATGAGTAATTCTTTTACAAATATTAAGGTATTAGAATGTAATAGATTATCAAGTGAAGAAGTAAAAGCAGGTAATAATTCTTCACCTGCTTTATGGGAGAACAAATTAGGTAGTGGAGTGGAGATAAATGTAGGAGATACAATTCAAATAAATCAAGCATTTATAAGTGAAGATGGAGCAGGTGATTCAGTAATAGAATTTAAAGGTAAAGAATTAGGAACAACAAAAAAAGTAAAATATACAAATATAACATTTACAGGATTTAATAGACAATTAACAACATCAAATAATTATGAAAAAATTGAATATGAAAATATTGAAGAACCAGTTAATCTACAAGACAATCAAGCAAGTATTAGTGTTGGATATTATATTAATGCTAATGGAGAAAATTATGTTCAATTACCAAGAAAATATAGTGCTAATAGTAGTTATGTAAGTGATGATACAAAATTATGGTATATAAGTGAAGCATCAGCATCACAAGGTGATTCAGCAACATATGGAAATTCAAGAGGATTACCATATCATCAAGTTCCATATTATAATCCATCATCATCTATATTACATTATGTAGATGATGATTATTATTTTAGTTCAAATAATATACAATGGAGTTTAGCAGGTGGAACAGATATGAAAGGTGAAAGTTTTTATAAAATAAGAAATGATAATTCAAGATTTCAATTATATGTTTGTAATGAAAATTATTATACAGCAACAGGTTCTAATGCTGCTCCTGAAACATATTGGTTAAATATAGATATGCCGAGAGTGAGTGATAGAACGTGGATAAGATATCTTGAAAAAATAGATTTAGAAGTCAAAGCAGGATTCAATACTCCAAGTAATGTTGCTGATACAATAACAAATCAATTAAAAGCAACTGGAACACAACAAACTATTCAAATGCCCAGTAATACCGAAGACCCATATTTTAGACCAACATTAGATTTAACAACATTTTTAGAATCAAAAGTATATAAACCATTTCAAGCACATAGTTATCTTGACTTTCAATCAAATCATTATGATGAATTTAATGTATCAACAACAGGTTCAGCACCAACTCAAAATATAATTGATTATATTAATACAACTAATTTTATTGGAATAAAAAGACCTAATTTATGGGATAAAGGTAGAGATGTTGCTTTTGGATTACAAACTGAATTAAATTTACCATTTAATATTTTTTATTTAGGTGCTCCACAACTAAATGAAGATATTGTTGATGCTACATCAACATTAATTAAAACTAATATACCTTTTACAAGACCTAATTTAGAATTATTAAGAGATTTATTTATTGAACAAGGTAATCACGAAGAATTATTTATAAATCAATATAATGATTATGGGAATGGGTCAAGAACTCAAACAACTATTAATAATAGTAGATTTTTACATATTAATCCATATAATGCTTGTAATACAGAAAGATTAGGGACAGACGATGTAAGTAATGCCTCTGGATTTTTTGATGATTCAGTTAATAATTATATATCACATCCAATATTCTTTTTTTATGACCCAGCAAATGCTACGACATTTACAGAAGGAGCATCATTCACTGGTGAAGATGGTCCTTGCTTTGGTTTTGGTCTAAAAGAAACTATAAGTGCTTCATTACAATATATTAATTTTTATATTGGAGAACAAAATGCCTCTGGATTACACCCAACTACACAAATGTTTCAACATAATAGTTCAACAACTGGTGGAGGAACTGATATATTAAAAGATACAAGAATAGGTTGGGATACTCATTTTACAGCATACGGAACTTGTTGTGTTGCTTTGTGTGATGGTTATGTTAAAACTCCTATTGGAAAAGCAGGATATGATAATCCATATTGGACTGGTGGTGTAAATACTGTGTGGGGAAATGGTATTACCAGTCTTCCAAATACACTACCTCCCAACGGAGCAACAGGAGTAAGTCCATTAAATATTGAAAAAAAAATTAGAAAAAGATATGTTGGAGCAAATGAACCATTAATCAGTTTTGATAATGTATCAAATAGATTTACTATATCTCAATTACATACTCCTGAATTCATTGGTAATAAAGACCAAGCAGGGTCAGGTTCATTTAATGCCTGTGCTACCACATCACAAGAAATACAAGTTGAAGTAAATAGTGATGCTGGTAATAAAGTATATAAAATAAATAAAAGAAATAATGCTACAAACTGGACACCTGCTCTAATACCATATTCTCAACAACAAGTCGTCAGCACATCAGGAACAGAATCATATAATTTAGATGTAATGAATTATAATATGACTCCTTATGCTATATTTGATAGTCAATCAGGAATAATTATTGAAGATTTTGGTTTTAATGAAGATGATTGGGGTGATGGATTATGGGGTATTATGGGATTTTCATATAATCAATTTAATACCACAGAATCAAGTGAAAATGATATAACACAAAGAATAACTGAAAGAAATGCTAATGCTCTACCTTATGCTTATACTAATGCTGATGTATCAGCAACAGATACAATTAATTTTAAAACTAATGGGTGGGGAGTGCCTCTATATAATGCTATGCTACCAACGAGTTTCTTATGGAATGGGCACGGACAAAATACTTATGCTCAAACTGCCGACGGAACAAGAACAGGTTTTCAAATTGAAAATCACCCTCCTATAACTGAAATTCAAACATCTATACAATTAGTTGCTACCAATTTACCGAGAAAAATGTTAAGACCATATTATTGTATTCGTAGTGATATTATTGATGATACACATTATTTAGGAGGTGCTGATTCAGGAACGAGTCTACCAGTTGTTGCTATTGTTAATAAAATAAATGGATATGGTGATTATTATTTTGCTGATACAAGTGATTTAATTTTTACCGCTACAAAAAAAAAACAATAACATCTATTAAAACATCTATTCATTCACCTGACCAAACATTAGCAAGAGTAAATAGGGATAGTGCTGTTATATATAAAATTACATCTAATCAACCAGCACAAACAAATATTTTACAACAAGTAATGGAAGCAAATCAAAAAAAAAAATAAATAATATTATAAAATGGAGAATTTATTAATTGATGAAGAATATAAAAAAGATATCTTAAAATTAGATTCATTAATTGAATATATTGTTAATAATTATGATATTCAAGAAATAATAGATGAATTAGAAGAATATTTACCTGATGATGATGATTCTGATGATGAAATTGAAGATATTAATGTTGGTGTGGATAAAGATGGATTTTATTATCTAAAATAAGTTCCTCATATTCCATCAATAAATATTTTTCTTGTTCTTCTTTAAATTCTCTTTCTTTATCTCTATTTCTATAATACCATTCTCTTTTATTTCGTTTATTTGCTTCTCTTCTCTCCTCTTCTGTTTTATATTTTTTTTTTCTTTCTTTTTTTTGAGATATCATATATGTTTATTTATAATATTAAATATATTTATTTTTATAAATGGAAGGAATTTATATTGACCAATATGGACATCTTGTTAATAATCAAGTTTTAGAAAGAACAGAGCAAGAATTAGCACAAAAATATATTCAAGAAACAGATAGAGTTCTTGAATTAGGAGCAAGATATGGAACTGTATCTTGTATGATAAATCATAAATTAAAAGGAAAATATAAATTATTACAAGTATCAGTTGAACCTGATGATAGAGTATGGGAAGCATTAGAAACAAATAAAAAAACACACGGAGGTGAATTTAATATTGTAAAAGGATTTATCTCTAATGAATCTATGGGATTAACTAATTTAAAAGAATGCTTCGGTGGATATGCTACCACATCTATACCTGACCCACATTCTAAAATACCACATTATACATTAGATGAAATAAAAGAAAAATATAAGATAAGAAAATTTAATGTATTAGTAGCAGATTGTGAGGGTTTTTTAGAACAATTTTTAGATGAAAATCCAAATATTATTCAAGAAATTAGAATGATTATATTTGAAGCAGATTATCCTGATAAATGTAATTATCATAAAATAAAAAATATTCTTAAAATGAATGGATTTAGATGTGAAGCAGAATTAAATGATAAACATCAAAATGTATATATTAATGATGATAGATATTAATTAAATACATTTCTGCTAATTTATAGCAACCATACTCACTATATAATCTAACTATTACATTTTGCCTTAATCCCTCTTCTGCCTCCTGATAATTTTTATAATTAGTAATACCATTTATGACAATATTTTCTTTATGTAAATAATTAAAAGGATATTTCCTTTTTTTAGCATTTTTATAATCTATAATTTCATAACTATAAACATCTTTTTTAACAGCATCAAATAGTTCTTTTGTATCTGCTTCACAAGGCATTTTTGTTATCTTAAAAAAAAATTCAAATAAGAATCAAATTTTTTTAAATAAAGATAAATTAAAAGATAATATTTATTTTTCCCAACTAAAACATAAATCATCTGTTTTACTACATTTTCCATTACATTTAAATCCTAATTTATTTACAGCACGAACCATATCAGGATTTCTCGTATTAATCCAAATATCATCTTCATCTTCTTTTAAATTTTCAATAAAACTTGTAAATGCTCCCTTTCGTCTATATTCAGGTAATATAAAGATATATTCTAACATACAACTACCTGTTGAGTGGGCATAGCATTTAATATAAAATCCAATTATTTCCTCAAAATCTGCCCAATCACCACTTTGTAATAATTTAATTTCAGGTTTTTTATTTTTATAAATTCCATATTTAAAATTTTTAATAGCAATAATTGTAGATAATATTTCTAATTTATAAAAATCATATTTATTAGCAATCCTAATTATACAATCTTCTTCTTTATTTACTGAATCCACAAAATTTTTAATTTTTTTGTGTGCTTGTTTATTCATTTTTGTTATCTTAAAAAAAAATTAAAATAAATTTCAAATAATAAAATAATAAATAAATTAAAGATAATATTTATTTAACAATTATTCATAAAATTGAATATATACTCTTTCCCTCTGTAATTCACCATTCACTATTTCAAGAGGAAACCACCCTCCGCTACCGAGTGCCTTACCCCAATCATTATATTCACATAATCTATCAAATTCTTCTTCATCAAATTCTCTATCAATCATTTCATATCTTGAATATACTTTGATATTATCACATTCGTTCCCAAATAACTCATTTAATACTTCTTTTAATTCTTCTTTTGTATCAAATATTTTCCAATCATCCATTCTTTTTACAAAGTATTCCAAATCCTGTTCAATAACATATTCCTGAACAGTTTCCATCAATTTATTATATTTTTTTTTCCAAAATTCTACATTTTTTTGTGATGTTTCAAACTCTTCATTCATTTTATTTACTACCATCATCATATGAGGATTATCTTCACCCTTTATTTCTTTTAATTCTTCTTTTAATTTTTCATTTTCTTTTTTTAATTTTTTAATTTCTTCTTCTAATTTTTGTTGTTGTTGTTCATAAATATGATTACTACCAGACCATTCATTACAATAACCTTCTAACATTTCATTTTCTTTTTTTAGTGCTGTATTTTCTTCAATTAGAGAATTCATAATTATTTATTTATAAAAAAAATTCAAATAAGAATCAAATTTTTTTAAATAAAGATAAATTAAAGATCCTCT
>VMHT01064102.1_pt1 | contig 13888 bp, 16 predicted proteins | sample 4693611 | NCBI WGS metagenome assembly VMHT01 (sample SAMN12280063, study PRJNA550983) | marine metagenome | isolation source: seawater sampled from same location over 5 years 0.02-0.2 micron viral filtrate | place: USA: collected off the coast of southern California halfway between the port... ... | reverse complement strand
TCTGACAGCAGATGGAAAACAAAAAATTTCTCTTGGTAGAGGACTTGTTAGATCCGATGTAAACGTCATTATGTTCGATGAGCCATTAACCGTAATTGACCCTCATTTAAAATGGGTTTTAAGATCTAAATTAAAAGAATTACATCAAAAAATTAATCGTACAATGATTTATGTAACACATGATCAAATCGAAGCATTAACCTTTGCGGATCAAGTTGTTGTAATGCATGAAGGTCAGATTGTCCAGACAGGCACCCCAGTGGAATTATTTGAAAAACCAAAACACACTTTCGTCGGTCATTTTATTGGCTCTCCAGGGATGAATATCCTACCTTGCGAGATTAAAAATGGTCAAATTAATTTTGAAGGAAAAGTACTACCTTGTAGCACAAGTATAAAAAAATCTAATTTCAATAAAACACAAGTTGGAATTAGACCTGAGTTTATAAATTTTTCTAATGATGGGATTGCAGTTAAGGTAAAAAGAGTGAGTGATACAGGAAGACATAAAGTAATCGAAACAGAATGTGGTAGTGGAAATATTAAAATTTTAGCTAACTCATCTACTCAAATACCAAGCGGTAGTGCTCATATTACTTTTGATCAAAAATATACATATGTATATGGAGATAATTGGATAATTGAATAATGAATAAAACATTAAACCAGAAAGCTTGGCTCTTTGTAATTCCAGTTTTTGTGCTTGTTGCTTTTAACGCTGCAGTTCCATTGATGACTGTAGTCAATTATTCTTTTCAAGAAACTTTTGGTAGCAATGTTTTTGCGTGGGAAGGAACTAGATGGTTTAAGGAAATTTTACATTCTGAAAGATTTCATGCTTCTTTAGGAAGACAAGTTATATTTACTTTTATAATTTTATTAATTCAATTACCTTTAGGAATAGGAATTGCTCTTACTATGCCTAAAAAAGGTTGGGGAGTTCCTGTTTGTCTTATATTAATGTCTATGCCTCTTTTAATTCCTTGGAATGTTGTAGGAGCTATGTGGAATATATTTGCTTTACCAGATATTGGATTTTTAGGAAACTCATTAAATTCTATAGGTTTTGATTATAACTTTACTCAGCAAAGTGGAGATGCATGGTTTACAACTATTTTAATGGATGTTTGGCACTGGACTTCTTTAGTTGTCCTATTATCTTATGCGGGTCTTAATTCAATACAACCTGCTTATTATCAGGCAGCTGAAATAGATGGCGCTAGCAGATGGGATATTTTCAGATATATAGAATTACCAAAAATGAAAAAAGTTTTAACCTTGGCTATTCTTTTAAGATTTATGGATAGCTTTATGATTTATACAGAACCATTTGTTTTAACTGGAGGAGGCCCAGGTAATGCAACAAATTTTTTATCTCTTGATTTAGTAAAAATGGCTTTAGGTCAATTTGATTTAGGTCCTGCAGCAGCTATGTCATTGATTTATTTTTTAATCGTTCTTTTAATATGTTGGGTTTTTTACAGTATAATGATGAAGGATGAGGGTAGAACATGAGTAAGATAAAATGGCTAGTTCCAACGATTTATATAGTATTTTTAATGTTACCAATTTATTGGTTGTTAAATATGTCGTTTAAAACAACTACAGAAATTATAAATATATATTCTTTATGGCCACAAGATTTTACTTTGGATAACTATAAAACTATATTTACTGATAGCACATGGTATATGGGTTATGTTAATTCTATTACTTATACAGTTTTTAATACAATAATTTCTGTATCTGCCGCATTACCAGCAGCTTATGCCTTTTCAAGATATAAATTTTTAGGTGATAAACATTTATTTTTTTGGCTTCTTACAAATAGAATGGCTCCACCAGCTGTTTTTGCTTTACCATTTTTTCAGTTTTATTCATCAGTAAATTTATTTGATACGCATATAGCTATCGCACTATCTCATTGTCTTTTTAATATTCCTCTTGCTGTATGGATATTAGAAGGATTTATGTCTGCTGTCCCTAAAGAATTAGATGAAACCGCATATGTCGATGGTTATTCATTCGGAAGATTCTTTTTCAAAATTTTTATTCCCACAATCGCTGCTGGAATAGGCATTACGATGTTTTTCTGTTTTATGTTTTCTTGGGTTGAATTATTGTTAGCAAAAACTCTTACTGCAACAATAGCTAAACCAATTGCAGCAATAATGACAAGAACCTCGAGTACATCTGGCTATGAACTTGGTTTATTAGCTGCGGCTGGAAGTTTAACTATTATACCTGGTGCGGTAGTAATTTACTTTGTAAGAAATTATATTGCTAAAGGATTTGCAATGGGGAGAGTATGATTTTTACAAACCTACATGCATCTAGTTGGTCTACTGTCGGTCAACCAAAAGAAAAAGGTCTTTTTGATTTCGACTTCATAACATGGATGGCGTGGACATGGCCCACAGCAAGTTTTTTTATTTTTATAGCTCTATGTATTATGATTATGTATTTTTGGGAAAAGAAAGTTCCTGGAGGATCACCTAGAAGAGGAATACTAGGCCTAGATACCACACGAGGAGATAGATTATTTGTATCTTTGCTAGGCAGTGCATTTATTCACTTAGCTTGGCTTGGTTTAGTAGGCGATCTTCTCTGGGTAGCAACAATAATTTGCGTTGGATATTTTATAATTGTATTTAAATACGTTTAAATGAAATATTTTAAAATTTTAAGTTATTTTATAAGCATCTGCTTATTATTAATAATATTTATTTTTCTGATAATTAATTTAAATTTACTTGGTGTTAAAAGTAAAATTTATGAGAATTATCCGAATTTTGAATTAAGAAAATATGTTTTTAATAGAAAAAGTGTAATTGAGCATTTTAAAAATGATTATAATGTAAAATTTTTACCATTCACCGAATTTGAAAAATTTGGATTTAAAACAAAAAAAATTAACTTTTCCAAGGAGTATTTTGAAAATAAAGTTAAATTTAAAGAAACAACTTCATACAAACGATATGGAACTTTTTTTATTGATTTTCATATTGATAAATTAATTTTGACTGATTATCTAGGCAATATATATTTTCAAAAAAATTTTTCTAAAGTAATTGATGGTGATGAAGAGATAAATATTAATAAAATTTCATCAAATTTAAATGCTGATAGGGTGTTTGACTCATATATTTATAAAGACAAGTTGTTTGTTTCTTTTACTAAAAAAATAAATAATTGCAGTTTAATTAATGTCATGTATGCGCCAATTAATGAAGATAGTCTTATTTTTCAAAATTTCTTTAATCCAAGAATTTGTTCTGAGACAGGTTCTCCAGGTAAAATGCAATATTTAAAGTTTAATAATCAAGATGGTCTTCTTTTAAGTACATCTGAAGGTGTGTCAGACAAACCTGGATTTAACACTCAAAATCCTAATTCAATTTTTGGAAAAATATTGTTTATCCCCTTTAACTTAAAAAGTGAAATTTCTATTTTTTCGATGGGCCACAGGGTAATACAAGGGTTGAATGTAATTAACAATAAAGTTATTGCAACTGAACATGGTCCAAGAGCAGGTGATGAAATAAATTACATAATTAATAAAAAAAATTATGGTTGGCCGTTAGCTTCATTTGGTGAAAGATACGATTTTATGTATTCTAATGAAAAATTAACTTATAATAAAAATCATCACGCAAATAATTTTAAAGAACCTATTTTTAGTTTTATACCTGGTATAGGAATTTCAGAAATTATAAAAATACCAAATAATTTCTCAATTCACTATAACAATCATTATGTGCTAGCTTCTTTAAATGGAAGGAGTTTATATTTTATTAGATTTGATAAAGATTTTAATAAATTATTTACAATAGAAAAAGTTTTTATTAATCAAAGAATTAGAGATCTCAAATATTACAAGCAAAAAAATTCAATAATTATGGCACTTGAAGAGAAGGGTGAATTAGGAATTTTGACTAATTAATTTTTTTAAAATTTTGTTTAAATTTTTTATTACGTAGCGAAGTTCAGAATTTTTGATTCCTAGTCCTGATGGTAAGTAAAATCCATTTTTAGATAAATATTCAGAATTGGGCATCTTATCTTTTTTAAATAAACCAATTTTCTTAAAAATTTTTTGTTCGTTCATGCTTAAAAAAAAAGGTCTTGTATCAATATTAAGTTTAAGCAGTTTTTTCATTAACTGATCTCTTGTAATATTTATTTTCTTCTTTAAAACAATACCGAATACCCAGTATATATTTGATGAATAATTATTTTTATGTTCCTGAAGTATAAGCATTTTATTTTTTTTAAAAGCATCGTAATAAATTTTTCCTATTTCTCTTTTTCTGGCAATAATTTTTTTTATATTTTTAAGTTGACCGCAACCTAAGGCGGCTTGTAAATTTGTCATTCTATAATTCCAGCCAATATCGTCATGATTATATCGATCAAAATAAGAATTTGAAAAAGATAAGTTTCTTAAAGATTTACATTTAGAATATAATTTTTTATTATTAGTTAATATCATGCCTCCTTCGCCAGTCGTAATATGTTTATTTGCATAAAAACTAAAAGTACTTAAATCGCCAAAACTTCCACAGATTTTATTTTTATATTTTAGCCCAATAACTTCAGCAGCATCTTCAATTATTTTAATATTTTTTTTTTTTGCAATTTTTAAAACTTTTGAAATATCGACCGGTAGGCCATAAATATGGGTTATTATTATTGCAGAAGTTTTTTTGGTTATTTTATTAATTATTTCTTTAGTATTTACGTTCCAAGTTGATAAGCTACAGTCTACTAGTACTGGTTTGAGGTTGCATTTAATTACACACAGAGCTGTTGAAATAATAGAAAATGAGGGTATTAAAATCTCAGAATTTTTTGGGAGATTTAAAGATTTTACAGCTATTTCCAAAGCAGCTGTTCCACTTGAAACAGCAATACCATATTTCCTTGAATTATAATTAGAAAAATTTTTTTCAAATTCTTTGACAAATTTTCCTTCTGAAGAAATCCAGTTTGTTTTTAAGCATTCCAATACGTTTTTTTTTTCGATAGAATATAACTTTGGAACATTGACCGGAATAAATTTAATATTTTTCATTATTAAAATTTGAATTTGTCTTTTCGAGAGTTATATGGACCTTGTTTAACTTCAATAAATTTACAATTTTTTTGAATTTTAAATCCATGACCATGTTTAAGAAGTATGGCTATGTCATGTTTAACTAAATTTTTACTCAATAAATATTTTTTTTTATTATTGTAAAAATCTATCTTCATTGCTCCTTCTAAAATTACTAATACTTCACTTGTGTCATAAATTTTCTTTAATCTTTTTTTATGAATATGCGGTTGTATAATATGACCTTTTTTATGGTTCATATATGCAACTTGTTGAGATAGGGCATTATTAGTAAAAAAATTTATTCCCTTTTTTTTTGTATATTTATTTTTTACAATAAGTGCTAAAAGTTCTTTTTTATGAGTTATTTTATGTATCATTAATTTAATACTAGTAGCTTTTAACAATAGTTTGAATATTAGTAAATATGCAATATAGCGTAATATTACCAACTCTAAATGAAAATGGGCATATAGAAAAGTTAATAATTTCTATAGAAGAAATCTTCAATAAAAATAAAAAAAATTATGAAATAATAGTAGTTGACGATCAGTCAGTTGACGGGACAATTGATACAATTAAATCTTTAGCAAAACGTGATGAAAAGTTAAAATTATTTGTTAGAAATAATTCAAAAAAAAATTTAGCAGATTCTATTAATTTAGGAATTATAGAATCTAGATATGAAAATATTATATGGATGGATGCAGATTTTCAACATCCACCAAAATATATTGAAGAATTTATTAAAAAATCAAAATATTATGATGCAATAATTTGTTCGAGATTTTTATATCAAAGTGAAAGATATTTTAAAAACAAAAATATAAATAAAAAAGATATTAATGAAAATCAAAGTTATATTTTTAATAAAATTTGCAAATTCTTTCTTTATAAAGATATTACAGATTACACTAGTGGATATATTTGTATTAAAAAAAATATTTTAGAAAAAATAAAATTAAAAGGTTTCTACGGAGATTATTTTGTTAATTTATTAACTTTTTTGAAAAGAGAAAAATATAAAATCAAAGAAATACCCTTTAGAGATGAGATGCGAGCTACAGGATTATCAAAAACGGTAGTTAATTTTAATTTTAAATATATATATACCTGTTTTAGATACTTTCTAACATTATTAAATAATATTTTTAAAAAAATAAATTAAATGAAAAAAATTAGCAAAAATTTAATTTTAATATTTTTTTTTATTATTTATCTATTCTCCGGATTATTTATATATAAAGATTATGGAATTGGTATAGAGGAGCATTTTCAGAGACAAAATGGTTTTTATTGGCTAAATTTTTTACTTAATTTTACAAATTTTGTCGAACTAAAAAATATAGCAAATTTAAAACTTGAAAATATCTTAACAACAGATCCAAACTTGCCAAAAATAAGTTTCTTTAATTTTTACGGGATTATTTTTGATGTTCCAACGGCTTTTTTGGAAACTTTATTAAATCTAAAAAGCTCGAAATTATATTTTGAACTAAGACATTTTTTAAATTTTTTTGTATTTTTTATAAGTTCAATTTTTTTCTACCAAATACTTAAAAAGAGATTCAATTATTTATTAATCAGTTTGACCGGATTAAGTATGTATGTGTTAACACCAAGAATTTTTGGTGACAGTTTTCATAATAATAAAGATGTTTTATTCCTGTCTTTTATAACTATTGCCATAAGCTTTCTTTTTAAATATTTCGAAAAGTCAAAAAAAAAACACTTAATATTATTTGTTGTGTTTAGCGCAGTTGCGTCATCAACAAGAATAATGGGAATCTATTTACCTATTCTTTTTATATTTTTTATTTTTATTGAACTAATTAATAAAAAAATTGATTTAAAATTTTTTGTAAAATTAATATTACAAATAATTTTACTTTTTCTTATTTTTCTTTATCTACATTATCCTTATATTTGGAAATTAAACATTTTTAATTTTGTTGAGTGGTTTCAAGCTTTTTTTTACTCAATGAATATAAAGCTTTTATTCAACGGGAAATATTATTTTATGGATTATCTGCCAAGATCTTATCTGCCAGTATGGATTCTTATTTCTACGCCTTTAGTTATTTCTATTTTATTTATTTTAGGTTCTTTTTTATCTTTTAGAAGATTTTTTAAGAGAATTTTAAAAATTGATTATTATAAATCATCCGGATGCGATCTTTGGGTTTCTGTACGTGAAAAAAAAGATTTATTTATATTAATGAGTTTTTTTAGCTTCTTCATTTATGGCATCTTTCTAAATGTTGCAATGTTGAGCGGGTGGAGACATTTTTATTTTTTACATATATTTATCATATATATTTCTACTTATTATTTTTATTATTTAATAATTTTTCTAAAAAAAAAAATTAATTTAAAAATAATTTATTTTACTGTATTTTTATTAATTACATTTCTAATAAATGAGAACATTAAATTTCATCCTTTTCAAAGTTTATATTTCAATAATTTAATGAGTAAAAATTATATTGAAAAATTTCAAAAAGATTCACCATCACTGAGCAGAACTCAAGCACTTAGAGATATAATGATGGATAAAAATAATAAAGAAAAAATTTATGTAGCTAATGCATCTTGGATTCCCTTTCATAACGGTAAAGATTTATTAGATGACAAATTGAAAAATAAACTAGTATTTGTAGGTCAAGATTTTGAAAAAGCAGATTATATTTATGATAATTTTATTTATAAATCTGATATTTCAGTAAATAAGAGGCGAATAGTGCCAAATGATTTTACAATTTTTAAAAAACTTGTTATCGATAGGGTACATATCTATTCAATATATAAAAAAAATTAATGAGAATATTTGTATATAAAGTTCTAATATTATTTTTATCGCTATTTTTTCTTTACCAATTCACAATAGGGTATAGCCTATATAAGCTGCAACAAAATATTTTTTCAAATCTCAATAAAGAAACAGCAGTAAGTATAAAAATGAAAATTAGAGAAGAAATAAAAGCAGGTTTAAATAAAGATAGAATTCTTAATAAAGAAGACGCAACTCTTTTAAGAGATTTGTTCAATAAGATTAAATTAGAGTTAAATACTTATAATTAATTTAGTAACTGTGTTTAAATTTATTAAAAATAACTTTTTATTAAGCAATAAAATAACAGACCACAAAAAGATATTTAATATAGTTGTGAAAAATATACCTGGAACAATTTTTTCAATATTAGATCATAATTTTTTAAGAAAAATTGAAAAAAAAAAAATTTTAGAAATTTTTACAATTAAAAAAGAAAATAAAATTTGTTCAATAATTTCTGTAATTTCAATTGAAAATTATGTTAACTTAAAAAAAGAAATAATTCTTTATCTTATACTTCATCCTTATAAACTTATAAGATATATCTTTTTCATTTATTCTCAAACTAGTCGAAAGTCAATTTCTTTTAAATTAAATAAGAAAAAAAACTATTTACATTTACTCCATTTGATTATTTTTAAAGATAAATTTAAAAAAATGTCCTTGCTAAATAAGGATAAATTAATCAATTTTTTTTTTAAAAAAATAATAAAAAAATATAATGCAAAATATTTTTTTTTATGTTATGAAAAAGATAATTTTAGAGCTCATAAATTTTACAAACGAAATAAATTTAAAATTTACGTAAAAATTAAAAATTCAATATTTACAAAAAAGGAATTTAAATAAATATGATTAAAGTTGGTATTAACGGTTTTGGTAGAATAGGTCGTCTGATTTTAAGAGCTATTCTAGAAAATTATAAAAATAAGATTAAGGTAGTAGGGATAAATGATCTAGGCTCTATACAAGCTAATGCTCACCTTATAAAATACGATAGCACTCACGGAACTTTAAATTATAATGTTGAAATATCAGCTGATGGGTTTCAAATTAATGATCAAAATATAAAAGTTTTTGCTGAAAGAGATCCCGCAAAATTACCTTGGGAAAATATTGGTGCTGATGTTATTTTAGAATGTACAGGTTTTTTCTTAGATAAAGTTTCAGCTGGCAAACATTTAGAAGCTGGTGCGAAAAAAGTCATAGTTTCTGCACCTGCAAAAGAAGTTGATTTCACAGTTGTGCAAGGAGTTAACAGTAAAGAATTAAACAAAGAACATAATATTATCTCTAACGGCTCATGCACAACAAATTGCCTAGCTCCTGTTGCGATGGTTTTAGAGAATACATTTGGTATTGAATATGGTTATATGACTACTATTCACAGTTATACAGGCGATCAAAAATTACTTGATACTCTTCATAAAGATTTGAGACGAGCTAGAGCCTCAGGTGACGCAATGATACCCACTTCAACGGGTGCCGCTAAAGCTATGAGTTTGGTTTTGCCGAGTTTAAAGGGAAAACTAGATGGAACCGCTATAAGAGTACCAACGCCTAATGTATCATTAATAGATCTTACTTTTGTGCCTAAAAAAGAAGTTACAGTTGAAAGTATTAATGAAGCTATGATAAATGCAGCAAAAGGACCGCTAAAAAATATTTTAGCAACTAATTCAGCGCCGCTAGTGTCTAAAGACTTTAATCACAATCCACACAGCTCAATATTTGACTTAACACAAACTCAAGTAATTAAGGGAAAATTTAGTAGAGTATTATCATGGTATGATAATGAGTGGGGCTTTTCAAACAGAATGTGTGACACAGCAATCCAGATCGCAGGATTAATTTAATTTTTAACTTTTTCAGCTTCTTCTATTAATCTTAATGTATTTTTAGGTACTTCTGAAAAATCTTTTTTATTGGTAATTTTTTTTATATTTTCATTTTTTTTCTTTTTTTTATTTTGAATTTCATCTACGGCTAATAAAATTTCATCAATACTATATTCTTGTTCAATCATGTGCCAACTTTGTAAAGTCTAATCATATTAGTCATGCCTGCTTTTCCGAATGGTAAGCCAGCTGTAATTATAACGTAATCATTTTTTTTTATAAATTTAATTTTCTTAATAATTTCTTTTGATATAGACATCATGTCCTTCCAACCATTTGCATCACGGCTATTAATTGACTGAACACCCCATAAAAGTGATACTTGCCTACTTACATTTATATTAGGAGAAATCGTTAAAATTTTAGCAGCTGGTCTCATTGCAGAAACTAATTTTGCAGATTTTCCAGAATTTGAAAAAACAATTATAGCTTTAACATTTGAGTTATATGCAATATCCTTTACGGATAGAAGAATTGATTTAACTGGATCTTTATTATTTAAAATTGAGTTTTTAAAATCTTCAATGTGTTCTTTTTTATATCTTTCTGCTGATATTATAGTTTTAGCCATTGTAGATACGGCCTGAGATGGAAACTTACCAATTGCAGCTTCAGCTGACAGCATTACAGTATCAGCGCCTTGAAAAATTGCAGTCGCAATATCGTTAATCTCTGCTCTAGTGGCGGTATTATTTTCAATCATACTTTCTAACATTTGAGTAGCAACTATTACTGATTTTGAAAACTGAGAACATTTTTTTATTAAACTTAATTGAACCTTAGGAACTTCACTATGACCTATATCAATAGCTAAATCACCTCTAGCAATCATAACTGAGTCAGTAGCTTTAATAATATTAATTATATCTTTTAAAGCATATTTATTTTCAATTTTAGAAATAATACCCATATCACTTTTAATTAATTTTCTAGCTTCAATAATAAGCTTCGCGTTTTGTATGTATGATAGTGCAATCCAGTTACAGCCAAGTTTTATAGCGGTTTTAATATCTTTTTTATCTTTAATAGTTAATTTGTCAAAAGAAACCTCAAGGTCTTTAATATGAACACTTTTATTATTTTTTATATAACAATTTTGACTTTTGCAAATAGTAGTAACAGAATTACCAATTCTCTTAGTTACAATAAAAATAAACTTCCCATCATCGATAAGTATTTTGTTACCTTTCTTTAGTTTTTTAAGAATTTTTGGATAAGGAAAACTTATACGCTTATTAGTTCCAGGTTCATTTTTGTTATCAAAAATATATTTTTGATTATATCGAATTTTTTGACTTTGATTTACCATTTTGCCGACACGAAGCTTTACACCTTGAAGATCTGCAATTAAAGAAATTTTTTTATTTAATTTTTTTTCAATTTTTCTAATTTTAGTAACAATATTTTGAATGTCTTCCGTGTTGTGGCTAAAATTTATCCTAAACGCATCTACTCCAAGATCAACAAGCTGTTCTAACTTATTCTTATGATATATAGCTGGTCCTAGAGTTGCAATTATTTTGGCTTTTTTTTCCATTGAGAAATTTCTGTGTTATAACACCTCTTGCCACAAAAAAAAATATTTAAGAAAATTAAAATGAATAAGAAAAAAATTGGAATACTAACTAGCGGCGGAGATTGTGGTGGTTTAAACGCTGCCATTAGATCTATATTTTTTAGAGCTAAAAACATGTATAATATGGATGTTTTTGGAATTAAAGATGGAACTGCTGGACTAATGCAAAGACCAGTTTCCGCTATTCAATTGAGTTATAAAACATTTGAAGGTTATTTATTGAGGCAAGGAGGAACATTTTTAGGCTCTACCAATAAGGGAAATCCTTATAAGTTTCCAAATTCTAGTGGTGAATTTATAGATCGATCAAAAGAAATAATTGACGGTTATCATCAAATGAAACTTGACGGATTAATTATTATTGGAGGTGACGGAAGTATGCAAATTCTTAAGAAATTAGCTAAAGATGGAAATATGAAAATAGTGGCTATTCCAAAAACAATTGATAATGATGTAGGGGCAACTGAAAGTTCAATTGGATTTCATACGGCAGTAGATATAGCGACACAAGCTCTTGATAATCTTCAATCAACAGCAGCTAGTCACAGTAGGTCTATGATACTAGAAGTTATGGGTCGAGACGCTGGTCACATTGCATTAAATGCAGGAATTGCTGGTGGAGCAGATATAATTCTGATCCCAGAAATAAAATACTCCATAAGAGGTTTAATAAAAAAACTCAACGAAATGAAAAAAAATAACATACAGCATTCACTGATTGTTGTAGCAGAAGCAGTAAAAAAAGAAGATGGAACTAGAGTGTTACACAAATATATGGATGGCGAGAAAAGATTGGGAGGAATAGGTGATTATATTGCTGAACAATTAATGAAAAAAACAGATGTAGAATGCAGGGTAACAACTTTGGGACATGTACAAAGAGGTGCACCACCAACAGCCAGTGATAGAATTTTAGCAAGTGCCTTCGGTGTTTATGCAGTCGATTTATTAAATCAAGAAAAATTTGATCGCATGGTTGCATGGAAAGATAGAAAAGTAATTGATGTTCCTATAGACGAGGGAATTAGTACTTATAAAAATGTTGAAAGAAAAGACTCTTTAGTAGAAACTGCACTTTCTTTGGGAATTTATATTGGAGATAATATTTGATGAAAAACAAAAATTTAAATAAATATGCAAACAAACTTGTCGATGCTTTTTTGAATAACAAGATTATTTCTCCAATTCCAAATAAATATACAAGAAAAATTTCAGAAGCTCAAAAACTAAGAAAACTTTGTGAAAGTAAAATAAATAAACCTATCGCTGGATTTAAAGCTGCGGGAACTGGTATTGCTGTTTTAAAAAAACTTAAAGAAAAAGAACCCTTTTACGCATCAGTTTATAAACATAATGTTTTAAAGAATAAAAAGAGTATTAAAATTAATAAATTTATCATGGGTATTGAGCTTGAAGTTTGTTATATTATTGATAAAAATTTTTTTAATTTAAAAAAAAAAATTACAAAAAATAATATTAAAAAATTTATTAAATATATAGCACCTTGCATTGAAATAGTAGGATATAGGCAAAGAAAAAAGGGCATTAATAGCCTTGGAGACTTATGTTCTGATTTTGGAGCCAATTTTAAATTTGTTATTGGTTCTAAAAAAAAGTTTAAAAATAATAATGTTAAAAACCTAAAAACAAATATTAAAAATATTAAAATCAAACAATCTGTAACAGGAAATACAAATACTGTTTATGTGGACCCAATGAATTCACTTCTTTTTGTTTTAAAAAAATTACAATTAGATAGAATTAATCATCATAAAGATTTTTATATTTTTACAGGTTCATCTGTAGGTGTTGTTCCTATCTTAGGTAGAGGTGTTTATAAGGGTGTAATTGATAAATTGGGCTCTGTATCAACAAAAATTAATTAGACAATATATACCCACCAACTAATACAGTTGTTAATATTGTAACGATTTTGAATCTTTTGATAAGAAGATCTTTTTTTTCGGTTGTTACTTTTCTTTGAGCAAGAAAATATATATTTGTTTGAGTTTTGTTTCTAAATTTCGGTCGTAAGGGATTAGGGATTGATTTATTCTTTATTGCTTTAAATTTTTTAGGATTAATACTTAACATGCTATTATTTAACTCTATTTGCTCTTTTAAAGCAACTTATGGGTGCGTCATTATTGCAAATGATAATCATTATCAATATATTGTAAATGATAATCATTATCAATTATAAAAGGAGTAAAAAATGAAATTAAAAATAATAATAGGATTAATCGCTTATTTTGCTAGTTTTGTATTCAGTTTATCGTTTGCAAATGAGGTAAATATTTTTAGTGCAAGACATTATGACTCAGATGTGCAGCTATATGAAAAGTTCACGAGTAAAACAGGAATAAAAGTAAATGTTATTTCTGGAAAATCAGGTGCATTAGAAAAAAGAATAGTAGAAGAGGGCTCTGATAGTAAGGCAGATCTATATATAACTGCTGACGCTGGAAGATTAGGTGCCTTTGACT
>VMHT01188726.1_pt1 | contig 13889 bp, 12 predicted proteins | sample 4693611 | NCBI WGS metagenome assembly VMHT01 (sample SAMN12280063, study PRJNA550983) | marine metagenome | isolation source: seawater sampled from same location over 5 years 0.02-0.2 micron viral filtrate | place: USA: collected off the coast of southern California halfway between the port... ... | reverse complement strand
TGCAGCTGGATCCGCTTATGACATTGATAGTGACGATACAGATTTAGACGATAGCTCCTCATCTTCAATAACTGCAATACGTATTGGTGGAGTTGAAGGTGGAGGAACGGCTGGAACAGTAGGACAAGCTTTAACAGGAACCTATGGAACTCTCACTTTAAATGCAGATGGAAGTTACACATATGTTGCTGATCAAGCAGCAGCTGACGACTTAGATGCTGAAGATACGGCAACTGACTCTTTTAATTATACTGTGACTAGTGGATCTCAAACAGACACCGCGACACTAGTCTTTACCGTGACTGGAATTAACGACGCTCCAGTTGCAACCAATGATACGGGATCTGTGAACGAGGATGCAACACTCACAGTCAGTGATGGATCAGGAGATATTATTGCCAACAACGATACAGACGCTGATGACAGCGCTAGCCTTGTTGTATCAGCTATTAGGACTGGTGGAACAGAAGGCAGCGGCACAGCTGGAACAGTGGGATCTGCCTTAACTGGTACTTATGGAACTCTCACTTTAAATGCAAATGGAAGTTATTCCTATGTTGCTGATCAAGCAGCAGCTGATGCGCTTGATGCAAATGATACCGCAACAGATGTTTTCAATTACACACTCAGTGACGGCACAACAACAGACACCGCAACAATTACAATTACTGTGACTGGTATTGATGATGATATCACTGCAGTTAATGATACAGATGCGGTCGACGAAGACGGAACAATCAGTCGTGCAGCTGGATCCGCTTATGACGTTGATAGTGACGATACAGATTTAGACGATAGCTCCTCATCTTCAATAACTGCTATTCGAATTGGTGCAAGTGAGGGAAATGGTGTTTCTGGAACAGTAGGATCTGCTTTAACTGGAACCTATGGAACTCTCACTTTAAATGCAGATGGAAGTTACACATATGTTGCTGATCAAGCAGCTGCTGATGCACTTGATGCGGGGGACACAGTAACGGACTCTTTTAATTATACTGTGACTAGTGGATCTCAAACAGACACCGCGACACTAGTCTTTACTGTAACTGGTATCAATGATCCAGTAGTTGCGGTCAATGATACAGATGCTGTTACAGAAGATGCAACAATTTCAAGATCAGTAGGTGATGATCAGGAATTAGATGGCGATGACACAGACTCAGATGCTAGTTCTTCTTCCACAATTACTAATATTCGAACAGGGGCCACTGAGGGCAGTGGAACGGAAGGAACCATTGGTTCAGGACTAGTTGGAACCTATGGTACGTTAACTGTTAACGCGGATGGTAGTTACACATACGTTGCTGACCAACAAGCCTCTGATGAGTTAGGTGCAGGAGTAAGTGCTACAGACTCTTTTAATTATACCGTGAGTGATGGAACAAGTACGGACACAGCCACATTAGTCATTACTGTTACCGGAACAGATCCAAAAAATAACCCAATTGCAGCTGATGATACAGGTTCTGTAATTGAGGGAAATACTTTAACAGTAAGTGATGGAGACTCTGATCTAATCGCTGCTAATGATACTGACGCAGATACTGCAACGTCAAGTTTAACAATTTCAGGAATTAGAACGGGGAGTGAAAGCGGTACAGGGACTACAGGAACAGTTGGTACAGCACTAGTAGGTACTTATGGTACTCTTACTGTAAATGCCAATGGTAGTTATACTTATGTTGCTAATACTGACTCTGCTAAAGAAATAGCCCCAGGTAGTTCTGAAGTTGACAAATTCACTTACACTCTAACTGATGGAGTGGATACAGATACCGCACAAATTTCATTTACTGTAACAGGTATCAACAACCCACCAACGGTAACGCCAATTGGAGTTGTGTCTGTTTTAGAAACTCAAAAAATCAAACTTGATACTACAACATTTTTTAATGACCCAGATCCATCCGATAACGGTTATGGACAGCTATTATATTCTACAACAGGCCTTCCATCACAACTGAGTATAGATGAAGACACGGGCCTGATTACTGGTACTTTCGGTGTTGATGAATACGGTACCTATACTTTTACTATTACGGGTACAGATGGTGGAAATTTATCTACTCAAACTACTGTAACTATTCATGTTAGAAAACCAACTCCAGAAATAGATGACAACGTTAAAGTTAATAAAAAGACCGGTGAATTTAAAAAAGTAAAAATTAAAGCTAAAAATATTGAAAAATTAAATTTAAGAGCTGAGGCTAGAGTTCAAAATTTCAGTTCAAATTATTCACCCCAAGATATTGTAAGAGATTTGAGTTTCTCTGGTGGGCTTAAAGTAGTTGATGTTGGTGCTGAAGTTATGAATACAAAATTAGTCCCAAATCAAGAGGGAGTTACAGTTGGATTCAGTATTGCTGATGACTACAAGCAAAATGTTAAACAATATACAGGTGTCATGAAAGATGGATCTGCTTTACCAGATTGGATTAAAGTCGACCCCAATAATGGTCAAACACTGACACAGTTTCCAGAAGGAATAGAAGCTATTGAAATTAAAATTATTGCAATAGAAAAAGACAATACTGCCAGAAATATTAATGTTGTTTTAGATAAAGCAAAAATTGAAGCAGATCCTTTTTTACAAAAAGATTTAGATAAATTTTTTGATAGAAGCGCTACACTTAAAACTCTTGTTGAAGTTGACAATCAAGGTCAAGTTAACCTTCAAAGACAAACTGATAATAAAATTGATCAAACCTTAACTTCAAATCTTAATACGCCACTAAACGACTCTATGAGAACGCCCGATGTATTTTTCCAAGAAGGCTTTGAGCCACAAGCAACATTTAAAATATCAAATATGGAAAATACGACTACGGGTTATAAGATAGATATCATAGATGATAGTCGAGACACCGTTAAGCAGTATAGTGCTTCTTTCGCAAATGGAACTCCTCTCCCACAATGGATTTCTATTAACCCAATTTCTGGATTAATTGAAGCCAATCCTCCTTCTGGAATTGAAAAAATATCTTTTAAAGTTCTAGCTGAAGATGATGATGGAGATACGAGAGTCTTGGATGTTGAACTAGACTTTACTTCTAATGATGAATTAAGCTCATTAATTCCCCAAGATCAAGAGAGTATTCAGAGCATCTCTCCTCTATCAGATCAATTATTTTCTGAGTATAATAAATATGAAAACTATGGCTCAAAACTTATTGATAGAATAAATGCTTAAACAATTTTTCATACTTTCTCTTCTTATCCCATGTATGGGATATGCAAATGAAATTAAGGAATCGAGAGCCTTAGTTGTTGCGTCTCAAGAAGCTATTATCTCAAGTGAGTTGGCAGCTAGAGTTGCAGAAGTTTTAATTGAAGAAACACAATCCTTTAAAAATGGAGATCTTTTGATTAATTTTGACTGCAGATTATACGAAGCTCAAGAAGACGTAGTAGCAGCAAATATGAACAGCGCTTTAATTAAATATAAAAGTGATCAACAAATGCTCCAAATGAGATCTATTGGAAAATACGAACTAGAGCTCTCTAAGTCAGAGCATGAAAAGGCAGTTTCCGAACATCTTATTGCAAAATTAAATCTTGAGAGATGTAAAATTTATGCCCCCTTTGATGGAGCAGTTATTGAACTTTTTACTAATCCTTATGAAACTGTTCAGCCCCAACAAGAATTACTGAGAATTCTGAAAACAGATATTTTAGAATTAGAAATGGTTGTATCAAGTGAATGGGTGTCTTGGCTAAAGGTCGGCCATCCAGTAATAGTTTTTATTGAAGAAATTAATGAAGAGTTTAAAGCAACAGTTAGCGGCATTGGTGCCAATGTTGATCCAGTTAGTCAGACTATTCAGCTAAGGGCCACAATTGATAACAATAATGAATCGCTCTTACCAGGCATGAGTGGTCGAGTTACCTTTTGAGTGAAGACCAGCTAGCAAAAATAGCTAGACTCATATCTTTTGAAAAACAAATTAGAGAAACAAAAAGTCTCGTTGAACTCCAATATACTTTAACTAATGAGCTGAGAAATGTTATTCCCTTTGCCCATGCCTTCTTTTGCTATTGGCCAAAAAACAAAAAAATTACTGTTGCTGCGGTGTCAGATATAGCTGTTGTTGATAGAACTTCAATTATAGTCAACACGATTGAAAAAATTGGTAAACAAAAAATGTATGAAAATTTTGAGGAAGTTCATTCATTTATCGTTCAAAAAAATCAAGATGATACTCCAAGCGAAACAGGTGAAGGGTATCTTCCTTCAAATTTTGTTTGGGTTCCATGTGCTTCAGTTCATAACGATAAACAAGGAATTTTAATTCTCACAAAACATACAGAGTGGTCTGAAGACGAGACCGAACTACTTAAGCATATCTCACAAACCGTTGGACATGCCTTGAGTTATTTTTTAAATAAAAATAAATTATCCTCGTTCTTAAAGTTTTTTATATCTAGTTGGTTCCAGTTTTTTTTATCAGCAGCAGTTATTGGATCCATGTTTTTAAATGTTTCTATGTCTACTCTAGGTACGGCAGAAATTATACCAAAAAAAGCTTTCTTCATAACTTCCACAATTGATGGAGTCGTTAAAGATGTAAAAGTAGATAATAATGATCAGGTAAACAAGAACGACGAATTAGTAATATTTGAAACAGCAGAATTAAATAGCCAATACCAACTTTCTCTAGCTAGCCTCAATATTGCACAAACTGAACTTTTAAGAGTTAAGCAATCATCATTCTCTAGCTCTCAAGAAAAAGCTAAAATCAAGGAACTAGAGGCCCAGGTCCAATATCAGGAACAAGAAGTTAATTACCAAAAAGCTTTATTAGATCAGGCAATTATTCAAGCCCCTACTTCTGGAATTGCAATAGTCGGTGAAAAATCAGCTATTCTAGGGCAGCCATTTTCAGTAGGTCAAAAAATTTTTACTTTGGCAGACCCTACCCAAATTCAAGTTAAAATTATGATGCCTGTGAAAGACTCTATTACTATTAAAGAAGGAGCTAGAGTTAAAGTTTTTCTTGATATTGATCCAATGAATGCAATTGAAGGAAAAGTTGAGAGATTTCTTTATGAACCTGAAAAAACATCTGAAGATATTTTAGCATTTAAAGTTTTAGCATTTATTGATGATAAAAAGTTACCGAGAATTGGACTAAGAGGATCAGCAAAAATATATGGTGAAGATGTTAAGTTATTTTTCTATTTATTTAGAAAACCCATAACAACAGTAAGGCAGTTCATAGGACTGTAGCAGCATGATAGTTCCTTTTCTAAGGCAAGATTTACAATTACTCCCCGGCTCTTCTTCCGAGCACGGCTCACCAACATGGTTGCTCTATGATGTATTAAGAAATAAATATTTTTCTATAGGAAGAACAGCTTTTCAATTAATTAGTAATTGGAGCGGTGGAATTGACATTGATCAATTTATAAAAAAAATCCAAAACAAAGGGCTGAGTATAAAAAAACAGGATACTGAGGATTTTATTAATTTTCTAAAAATAAATAGTCTTATAATCCATAGCACTAGACATGATGTAGGATTATTAGTTAAAGAAAAAGAGTCTCAGGAAAAAAATTGGCTAATACGCTTAATACACAATTATCTTTTTTTTAGAATTCCACTTGTTAAACCTGACAAATGGTTAAAACAAACATTGCCACTTGCAAGGCTGTTTAGTTCAAAGCTAACCAGGTATACAATTTATATTTTAGGTGCTATCGGACTTTATCTTGTCGTTCAACAATGGGAGTATTTTTTAAAAACTTTTCTCTACTTCTTCACTTGGGATGGATTTATTTTTTATGCCTTAGCTTTGTTTTTCATAAAAGCCTTACATGAATTAGGACATGCTTATACGGCAAAGCATTTTGGTTGTAATGTTCCGTCTATGGGTTTGGCAATGCTCGTATTTTTTCCATTTTTATATACTGATACAACCAACGCATGGAGACTCAGAAATCAAAAAGATAGATTAAAAATAGATTTATCAGGGGTATCAGTTGAGCTTCATTTAGCATTGTTATCAACATTTATTTGGGCAATATTGCCTGATGGAACAATGAAAAGTATTGCTTTTTTTATAGCCACAACTGGGTGGATTGCCTCTTTAGCTATAAATATCAGTCCCTTTATGAAATTTGATGGATACTATGTTTTATCTGATTGGCTTAAAGCAGACAATTTACAGCCAAGATCTTTCGCATTAGCAAAATGGAAGCTTAGAAGATTTTTGTTTGATTTTAAGGATGCTCCGCCAGAGCTTTTAGAAAACTCTAGAATAAATATTTTCATTATTTATGCTTGGTTTACTTGGCTTTATAGATTTACTTTATTTATTGGTTTAGCATTTTTAATCTATAACTATGCGTTTAAAGTTTTAGGTATATTCTTATTTGCAGTTGAAATTATTTGGTTTATTGGTCTTCCAATTTTTAAAGAAATTCTCACATGGTATAAAATGAAATCTCAAATAACTTTTTCATTAAAAACTTTTCGAACTATTTTTATAATTATAATTCTCTTTTTAACTTTTTTTTATCCATGGCAATCTAACATAACACTACCAGCCATTTACAGCTCAGAAAATTTTACAACTCTATACCCGTCAGAAGATTCAAAAATCATCGACATTAAAATACAACTAGGACAAAAATTAAAAAAAAATGAGATTATAATGAAACTCGAATCCGAAAAGCTAAATTTTCAAATTAACCAATACCAAAATCAAATTCAATTAATTAACTACAAGCTTGATAGTTCAATCGGATCTGAAGAATATCTAAAAAGTTCCTTAACCCTTAAAAGTGAATTAATAAAATTAGAAAATGGACTGAAGGATCTATTAAAGAAAAAACAATCTCTTATAGTAAAAGCACCATTCAATTCCGAGGTAATTCAAATGCCCGATCTTTATACGGGTCAGTGGGTTAATAAACTTAGTCCGTTGGTAAATTTAGTCGATAAGTCCAACCATATTATTCATGCGTTTATCTCTGAAAAACAATTGGATTTATTTAATGATAAAGAAGATGCTTATTTTATTAGTAGTATTTCTAATGAAAGTAAAATTCCATTACGTGTTATTTCCATAAGCAACACTCCCCAAGAAGATTTATCTTCTTTTGCGATATTGACGTCAAAACATGATGGTCCTATTGCGGTCAGAACTATGAGTTCAAATAATTCTCTAAGGCCAGAAAATGCTTTTTATAAAATTACATTAATACCGATTCAATCCCACTACCATCTCGATGTGAAAACACCAGGTATCGTCAAATTAACTACAGAAAAATTTAGTACAATGGAGAGATTTTATAGTTACATCAGTGCCATAATCATCAGAGAAAGTGATTTTTAGATGACCCATTTCGGGTCATTATTTTGTAAAAACCTATGCTTATTGGGGTATTATAGTCTAGAGAAATATAATGATTATCCTACCTGTTAGCAATTTAGAGAATAAAAAATTAAAGAGAAATATTGATATCAATTTTCCTAGCAGTGTTCTCAAATCAAAGCATTTAGAAAGATCAAAAATACATAAATCTTTCAATCATTTAACAGATAATTCGAACTCTAACCATGATCTTCATGACAGACTTCAAGTACATTCAAAAGAAAATGAATATAAAGAATTTGTAAAACTTAATGAAATAAAAAGAATTAATGAGAATCATATTTTTATTAATTATTTAAAAAATATTGTTAGCTCTTTTAAAAGTTTAGAATTCCAAAAATATGCAAATGAGCTTGAAGCGTTAGATTGTTTTTATTTTTTAGTTAATAAACAACAATTTAATAAAGACACACTTACCTCACTTTCAATGAGCTTACAGCAGATTGAGAAATATTGCATACGTATTAAAGAAAAATTAAAAAAAAACAAAGATTTTAAAAATCCTCAGAACAAAACAAAAGGACTAGCACTTGGAATGCTTGATCAAAAATCTTTAATATCAGTAGATAGCTTACTAGATGAATTTTCAACAATTGCCAAAGAATGTAATTATTTAAATACATTAGCCAATAAAGATCAAAAAACGCAGTCGCTATTTCCTGTGAATAACGAAGAAGAAGCTTTAATAAGTTATTTTATTATGACATCTATAAAATTATTTGAATGCCTTGATATTCAAGGAATGACAGAAAAAAAAATTAAACAAGAAAAGCAATCATTTGTATGGGAGTGTCTATTATTAACAAGTTCTTTATCCCAAACACCTTACTCAACATTTAGAAAATATTTTTCAGGTATTAAAAATAAAAAATGTTTATTTTTAAACTTAAGTCAGTGTATTTCTGAATCGGATTATTTTAGAATTAAAAAAGATATTCTAAGTTTTTAAAAATCAAGTTTTCCAGAGGCGATATCATTTAATTCATCATCAGACCATGTTTTTTTCATGACTCTAAAAAACTTTGCTAACTCTTGTGTTGTTTTTTTTGCATTTGCATTAATAATTTGATTATAGTTTTCTCCAAGAACAATCCCACCATCGTCATTTTTATCCAGTAATTTGTAATCAATTAGCTTTTGTACCCTTCTTCTAGTTGTTTCCTTGGGTTGGGATAAAGCATTAGAAATACTTAAAATGGTTAATTTAGTGTCCTTTAAGTTATAAATATCAAGATCTTTCTTAGCTGCTTTTGACATATCTTCAAAACTTTTTAAATCACTTTGATGCATATTATATAACCATTGATGCGCTACAACATATACAATCATCATTTCATCAAAAGAAATTTTGATATCTCGATTAATTCGTGAGTATAGACCCAAAATAAAATTGATATAATGATAAGCGAGATGTGAAAATTTTTTTTCTTGGAACATTAACTAAATTGCTTTCTCATGAAGTAGATTATGTAGCCAACTAAATTTTGCAAAAAAAGCCAAATAATCATATAAGGCAAAAACTTTTCAACTTCTGAAAACACTGTCATAACGACTATCAAAACAACCGCAAGATTTTGCATAAAAGTTTCCAAAACAATTGTTATTTTATCTTTTGATTCAACTGAAGATAACCTGCAAATAATGTAGGCGCTGATGACTAAAAAAAATATCAACAGCAGCATATACGGTATAATTGATAGATAAATTGCTAGGTCTTTGAGATTAAAATAATTTAATCCCAATATGATAACAAATACCAAACACCCTTTAGTAAAATATTTTACGCTCTTTAAAAAATTATTTTGTATAAAGTTATTACGGTTAATAAAACTACCTAAAAAAAAAGGAAGTATTACTAATACCAAAATTTGGATCGTGATTAAATTAATATTAATGGATGCATCAGAGTTATTTATAGCAAACTGAGATACATAAACGCTTAAAATCCATGGAAGAGAAAAAATTGAAATCAGTGTCACAATTGCACTCATTTTAATTGAAAGAAAAACATTGCCTTTACATAGAGATACAAAAGCAGTTGATATAACTGCCCCAGGAGATAAAGCTAAGATCATTAAAAATATTTTAATATTACTCTCTAGATCAAATATAAAGTTTAAAAAGATAAAAAAAACAATGGGAACTATTAGTAATTGTAAAATCATAGATACAGCCAAAGCTCTATCAATTATAAATATGTTATCTACTAAATCTTTATAGCTGGCTGCAATGCCTACAGACATCATCAATAAAAACGTTCCAATAAAAACAACTATCTGTAATATACTTATCTCCAAATCGCTTAACCCAATATTCGCTATCCTAAGAAAAATGATAAACCTATTTTGGGTTTATACAAATTTAAATTACCTCATACTAAACAAGTTAGGCAGTAACATTTTTTAGCTCGAGGATAAGAGCTTATGTAATTTTAATTTATTTTAAAATTTGCAATAATTATCAATAATTTCTTTGATTAAGACCTCTTAAATCATTGCAATAAGATCTTATTTAGGAATATAATGCATCATGGATGAAAATGTTGAATCAAATTTAGACCTCATATCTTCTAATGATCAAGGTACAGTTGTTGTTGGTGAAGGCGTGAGTCTTGAGGGTAAAATTGACAATGCAAAAGATACAAATATTTCAGGTCAATATTCGGGATCAATATCATCAGACTCTCTATATATTTCCAAAAGTGGAGAGCTTAAAGGAGATGTTAAAACCCAAGATATTACTATAGATGGTAAATTTAATGGAGACATTCGTGCTGAGAAAACTCTCATTGTGAACAATTCAGGAAAAATAAAAGGAAATTTTGAATACTCAAGTTTAGAAGTAAAATTCGGTGCCACGATCGAAGGAATGATTAAACACTCAGGATCACTTTCTACGTTAACACCCTCTGAAAAAATGCAAAATTATGACGAAAAGCATCAAGAAGAAGGCTTAGTTCGTGACGATGAAATAGAGAGGGATATTTAATGTCAATATTTGGTAACTCTGAAAAAAGTGATTTAAAAGAAGAAAAAATTATTTTTCCAAATCAATCTGCTCCAACCTTAAATACTTTTATAAGCGAAGATATTGATATTCATGGAAATATAACTGGTAAAGATTATATTGAATTAAATGGAAAAATCACTGGCACATTAAAATCTAATAAAATTGATATAAGACAAAAAGGTTCAGTAAATGGAGAAGTTTCAGCTGAGCATTTGAGCATTGAAGGAGAAGTAGAGGGTGAAATTAAAGCGGGTGATCTCTATATTCGTTCTTCAGCCAAAATAAAAGGTACTATTAAGTATAAAAATATAGATATTCAGCCTGGAGCTATCATTACAGCTGAACTCATCAAGACCATTTAAGAATAATTATATTAAAAAGTTAATTTTATAGTTTATATTAAATCCAATAATTAATTAATTAAGGAGAAAAAAATTGAAAAAAATTTATGTAATTATTGCTTCTTTATTCTTCGTACCTTTATCTCTATTTGCTAAATGGGATGGGGGAGAAGTTCGAATTGGAACAGAAGGAGCTTACCCACCATGGAATGGTACAAATGCTGCTGGTGAATTAGAAGGTGCTGAAATTGATATGGCAACGGAACTTTGTTATAGAATGGGCGTAAAATGTTCTTTTGTAACTCAGGATTGGGATGGAATTATTCCAGCTCTTCTTAATGGAAAATATGACGTGATTATTGCTGGTATGTCTATTACTGAAGAGAGAATGGAAAAAGTTGATTTCTCTGTTGGTTACATGACTGATGGAGCTTGTTTGGTTGTAAGTAAAGATTCTGCTTTGGCAGCTTATCAATCTGACTTAGAGAGTATCAACTTAAACAATTCAGATGCTGCTACCTCAAAAGTAGTGGGATCAGTCGTGGCATTACTTAAAGGTAAAAAAGTTGGTGTTCAAGGTGGAACCATTCACCAGAACTTTATTGAGCAATACGCAAGTAGCGCTCAGTTAAGTACTTACTCTACACAAGATGATCTTAATCTTGATTTAGGTGCTGGAAGAATTGAAGTAGGTCTTGCAGATTGTGGAGCTTTCGATGACTACATGTCTAAGAAAGAAGGCAATAATCTAACATCAATATCCCCATCTATGGGTGGCGGACCATTTGGTGATGGAGTTGGAGGTGCTTTTAGAAAAGAAGATGGAGATCTAAGAGAAATGTTCAACACTGCAATTAAAGCAGCACTAGCCGATGGAACGATTTCTACTATAGCCAAAAAATGGTTTGGTAGAGACATTTCTATGTAATTAATTTTAATTCGGGTGGCGCATAGTCGCCACCCATTCTAATTTATCCTTTATGGAATTATTATCTTTCGGAGACACAGGTTGGGGTGATGAAATGCTTCGCGCATGCTTTATGACTCTTGCTGTCAGTTTATGTGCTATGGCATTTGGTTTAGTTTTAGCTATTCCTTTTGTTTTAATGAAGTTATCTCAAAGCTGGATTTTAAAAACGTTTGCAAATTTTTTTACAACTGTAGTAAGAGGAATTCCTGAACTCTTAATTATCTATTTATTTTTTTTTGGTAGCAGTGCTGCAATTATGTATGTGGCAAGTATTTTTGGTTACGATGGATATATAGAAATAAATGCATTTCTAGTAGGAGCATTTTGTGTAGGTATTATTTGTGCTGCATATTCCACCGAAGTTTTACGAGGTGCTGTAAAGGCAATACCTAAAGGGCAAATAGAGGCTTCGCACGCGTTTGGCATTAGAGGTAGCAGAATGCTTTTTGGGGTTATGATACCTCAAACACTGAGAATAGCATTACCAGGTATTGGAAATATTTGGCAATTAGTCCTAAAAGATACAGCACTCATATCAGTTACAGGTCTTGTAGAAATAATGAGACAAGCACATGTAGCATCGGGCTCCACTAGAAATCCATTTTTATTCCTTGTAACAGCTGCAATTCTTTATTTAATATTAACAACAATTTCAAATAAATTTTTTCAAAAGGCTGAAACTAAATATAGCAAAGGGTTTGTATAATGAATTTCAATTTAATTTACGAGAGTTTCTTTCAAATATTAAAAGGTTTAGGTACTTCATTAGAAATAATTTTCTTAAGTTTAATATTAGGCCTAATGCTTTCAATTTTTATTGTCATTATGAGACTGTCAAAAAACATGGCATTGAACACTTTTAGTAGGAGTTTTGTTTTTGTCATTAGAGGTACTCCTTTGTTGGTGCAAATTTATTTTATTTATTATGGTTTAGCTCAGTTCCCTGCAGTCAGAGATTCTATTGTTTGGATAGTTTTAAAAGAGCCTTTCTGGTGTGGTGTCCTTGCTTTAACAATTAATACTGCGGCCTACACTTCTGAAATTATTAGAAGCGGATTAAATTCTATCATCAAAGGGCAGATTGAGTCTGCTACAGCTTTTGGAATGACAAAATTTATGGCGTTTAAAAGAATTCTTTTACCACAAGCCATTCGTCAATCTATTCCAGCTTATTCAAATGAAATTATTTTAATGATCAAGGCTAGTTCTTTGGTGAGCATTATTACAATTATGGAAATGACTGGGATTGCGAGAAAAATCATTTCTAAAACTTTTGCGCCTATTGAGGTTTTTATAGCAGCGGGAATAATTTATTTAATATTAAATTACCTAGTAACGGAAATTTTTAAAAAAATAGAAAAAAAATACTCTATTGTCTAATTTTTTTTCTTTTTATATCTTCCAAAATTAAAAAATAAAAGTAAAAATAAGATTAAAAAGGGTATTGCCCATAGAAAATAATCATTGGATCTTGGTTGGAAACTAATATCTTCTCCATAAATTTTTGATAACTGATTTTTGATATTTTTTTTGGAAAATCCTTCGTCAAACTTCAATTTAATCTGCTCTCTTAAATTTTGAGCAAACACGGTTTCTGAATCATAAATGCTTTGTCCATCACAAACAAGGCACCGTATAGTTTTATAAAAATCAATTCTTGTCTGATCTTCAGCAAAAAGATTGAGTGGAAGCATTAGAAAAGTCAGGCATACCAGTTTATAAAAACTCTTCAATATCGTCTCCAAATATAGGTCCTTGTACCTTTTTGTAAATTACTTTGCCATCAACAAAAAAAGTTTCAGGAACCCCAATTAAGCCAAGTTCAAAGGCAATATCTCCCTCATCTCTTATCACGTATTCGAATGGATTACCGTGTGCATTTAACCATTCATTCAAGTTTTCTTCATCATCACGAAAATTAATACCAATGATAATAACGCCTTTTTCTCTTAATTTCATGAATGTAGGATGTTCGGCTAAGCATGGCGCACACCATGAAGCAAAAAAATTTACCAAATATTTTTGTTTATTAAATTTTTCACCTATAGCCTCTTTTTTAAAATAACTTAATTCTTCAAAAATTAAGTCAGGTAAATCGGGCATAGGTTTCTTAACTGAAGTTTTCACATTCCCTAAATTAGTAATAATCACCAATGCAATTAAAAATAATATAATTGGTATAATTAAGACTTT